>Ga0209208_10011412_pt1 | contig 11374 bp, 8 predicted proteins | sample S1TSphfallax_3_FD_187694 | JGI IMG/M metagenome (GOLD analysis project Ga0209208, IMG submission 187694) | Host-associated microbial communities from peat moss isolated from Minnesota, USA - S1T2_Fd - Sphagnum fallax MG (SPAdes) (version 2) | ecosystem: Host-associated > Plants > Peat moss >...
TTTACTCAGAGTAATTGTCAGTGGTTGGGTGGGCATAACTGGTTCCGTTTATTTCTTCAATTATACCCTACTTGAATTTACGCCTTGGAGTACTAGTTTGGTATCAAGGGTTGGTTGTATACGGATATCTTCTCAATCTAAAATCCTTGCATCGGATCTGCCCCCAAATTCATTTGTGGCACAAATCTAAAATCTAAAATCCAAAATTTCTGACCTCTTGCCCCAACATGAAGGTATGGGGTTAATCTAAAATCTAAAATCCTTGCATCCAAAATTGATTGACCGTCCCAGGCGAAACCGTCTTAATCCCCGTGTCATTACAATTAAAATCTCTAAATTCAAGCATAAAAATTCCACACATACATCTGAAACTAGAGATTTAGAAAAAGATTTAGAAATTCTTACTCTACAAACTTCTTGACAATTTCATTCACGGGTATTTATTTTAAGTCCGCCTTTACTTGGCGATGGCGAAGCATCGGCTGGAAGCGATGGTGCAGAGCACCCATTCTCATGCGATCGCGCCCTTAAAAACCGCACTGCTAACTACCAAATCCCATTAAATTAGCAGCCACCATTACCTAAATAGACACTCTGATTTCTCATTTTCAGCCTAATTTTTATCATTTAACTCAATGGAAATAGGATCATCTTCTAGAGACTCCAGAAATCTAATTTTATCAAATACCTCTGACTTATTTTCTGCCAGTGCTTCAAGCTGTTCGTCTGAAAAAGCCATTAACTCTACACCAGCAATGGTTTTACGATTATCACCCATAAAGTGGACTAGACCACTAAATGGTTGTAGGTCTATCGTAATATTGTTATAACTGGTTTTCCAAAAACCAAATTTTCCAAGCGATTTAGGGAATGTGCGATATTCCTCCCATTTGAGGGAACTACATTTGTCATTAATACCTTCTAAAGCAGCCCTAATGCCACCAGATACACCACGAATACCAAGGACAGGATAAACTAAGTATATTGTTGGTGGTTCTATATCAGCTATTGGATTAAAGCCAAGTATCATAGTGTTAGAATTGGCTAATTGTTTCAAACTTTGTTGAAGTGCTGTTTCTGCTGGAGTTATTTTTCTAATTGGCAATACTAATTTTGTCCAATTTAGAGGTGGCTTATATAATCTTATTAACTCATTTTCAGCATCTGCAAGAGAGGTAACATTTTTACTAAAATCAATCCAGCTAATACTAATGCGATCTTTTTTGTTCAGCTTTTTCAACTGTTTAAATCTGTGATGTTCTTTCCAACGATTGATTAAATTATTTGTCCTACCGATATAAAGCACTTGACTTTTACTGTTAGATACAAAGTAAATAGCTGGACAAGTAGGTAATTTGTCCTTGTCTGATAAGTAAATCGATGGGAGTTCAGAGATTTTAATATCCTTTAAAAACATTTAAATTAGTTATATTTATAATGGGTGGCAACTTAATATGGGACAGTTGATGCAGCAAGGGTTTAGACCTTGTGTCTTACCAGTCGAACATCACAGCCATTTCCCTTCGTTAAGGGTTGTCCGGCAGTATCCGCTTTACTCTCCTACACTCTATATTTTCATAAACAAATTATATACTGTCGCTTGAAGCATCGCTCTTCCAACGTCCCCTTCCCTCTTCAACCACCTACCTGGATCACCAAAAGGGGTAGTAGCCTAGTACCTTGAGGGGGTGACAAAGGTTGTGAAAGTAAGGCAGAACAAGGGTTTTAAGCAACAAACCCCCTAAAAAAATTCCGGTTTAAAAGCTAGCTATTAAGTATCAATTAGAGTGTTAATAAGGATGGTTTCCAGGGGTACCATTACGTGGTAAAAAATAAAGGTCCTGCTGGGCGCAGAGAGCGTGTGGGGGATACCTAAAGATAGAGGCGATAAGTAAGAAAATTTAGATAGCCTAACCGATAGTCAAACCTGAAATTCGTTGTTGCACAGAAAATGCTAGAAGTACTATCGGTATTGGAAAAACTAGATGTGCCATTCGGGAAATGGAAACAAGATATAGCCGCCCTCAGAGAAGCTAAGTCAATCAATTTTGGATGCAAGGATTTTAGATTTTAGATTAACCCCATACCTTCATGTTGGGGCAAGAGGTCAGAAATTTTGGATTTTAGATTTGTGCCACAAATGAATTTGGGGGCAGATCCGATGCAAGGATTTTAGATTGAGAAGATATCCGTATACAACCAACCCTTGATACCAAACTAGTTCCTCCCAAATCCAAAATCTAAAATTGGCTCGGTCACTTAAATATCTTCGGACTCCTCATCATCGTATATTCCTGCCCGACTTAAAGCATACCCTGATAGTAAGGGCGTATCTTGCCTATGGCTCTCTGCCCATTCCCGAAAAGCTGTTATCCACTCAAGAGCCGTTACAGTTTTGTAAAATGGTTGCTCCTGTTTTGATTTCATCAACTGCTCAAGCAATGCATCCAAATGTGGCTTAACCACTTCAACAGGGAGCTTAGTTACATTTGCTAACACCTACACAACACCTTCTAACTCTTCTCTGTCAGCCTCTCTTGGTAATGGTAGTATTTGATTGTTATTGTTTCCAAAGCTTTGAGCTTCCATAAATAATACTGAAATTACTTCCTAGTTTAATTATCGCTGCGAACGGGCAGAATCGCTTCTTTGCATCACTTGGGCTCTTCCTAGGCTGTTAATTTTGTACGTCTTTGGGGCAATTCTCCGAAAAATTATTGATGTTACCGTTGTTTATGGAAAAGCCTCTGTAACAGAGGCTTTTCCATAAAAGTAGGCGACACACTTTCTGCATGAAGTCTTGTGGGGTAAAGGGTTCAGAATTAACACACTAGGCTCTTCCCAGCTTTTGGTGAAGCCAAGTGACAAGATAATTGCTGTATTTCTATTCAGGAGATCGCCTACGGCGGACGTTTCACCATCGCACCCAAATGGAATACTAAAATTCCTGATTTTAACAACACCCATATCTTGCGTTTTAGGTCAAGCGCTTCTACTGGACCGGCGCTCTAGTCGGTTTTGTTGTAAATCAGGTCAGAAATACCCCGAATAACCAATGCAGACACCTGTTGATTGGCAAAAGCCGCATCAAGGAAGCCAAATCCCTCCATCTCCACTGCGATCGCATCTCCATAATTGGATTGCAAGGACTTAAAAACTTCCGATTCAATCGAAGCGACAACTTTTTCACCAGATGCAATCGGAGCGACATAAACCGTGGGAGCAGGGGAAGGTACTGATGCTAATCTTTTTGTCCAGTCTGGTTTTTTAGCTTCGGCTCCAGCTAGTTTTTGTAAGTCATAGGAGCTTGTACGAATTTCTGGTCTAGGTCTGGACGTTTCTTCGGCTTTGCCAGACTCATATCCATAAACTTTTGTTGCGGCAACAACATCACCAAGCGCCACATCCTTAATGCCTCCAGCTACCCCAACAAAGAGAATGATATCTGGGCTGAAGTAGGTGATTATGCGTTCTGTCTCTCGGGCTGCGGGAGTATTGCCTGCACCAATTTCTACAATACCCACATCCCAGATTAAACTGTCAGCGGTAAACTTTCCTCGCTCATAGATTGTCCCCTTGGAGTGGGTTTCCTTGTGGATGTCGGTGAGGTGACCACGAACTGCTAAGTATTCTATAGGTAGGGCAGTTAGGATAGCTGCACAAGGCATAGGGGTTTCTGCACTTAGTTGTTTTTTCTATTATGGCTACTTAAGCCTCAAATTAACCAGTCTTTAAACTCTCTCTTCCAATTCACTGAGGTTTAATATCTCCTCAGATTTTCGCTCCCTTCTATGCTAAGTGTAAGCGCAAAGCGCTGCCGCAGGGCAAATCACGTCTTATAGTGGACTACGCCCTGACCGACGACAACTGAAGCGGCATAATGGCACAGTTGAGCTTGAGGTGATCGAATTCCTACAATTGACCTGTTTCTACTGCAATCACGCTGTAGTGTTATCGCAATACTTCTTTAAAGAGTATAAAATTATACTCTTTAAAGATATTTATAAATACTTTATATACTGATGAATTTGGTATTATTTAAAATCATTAGAATATATTTTTTGTCAATGAGTACGTTCTATTATTTTGAACCCAGTTATAAAAAGGATAATAAATTGTGAGTAACTCTGATACCATCTGGTCTGCTAATGGTAAAGAAATTCCTGATATAGAACCCCACACACAAACTAAACATCTATTAACAGAACAGTATGTAACTGATTTAATTTATACACTTTATGGGACAGGTGTGCGCGGTGTTACACAGTTTACTTTTATTGATGGTTTTTGTGGAGGAGGTATTTACAATGATAAGGAGTCTCACAATCTTTGGTTTGGTTCACCTATTCGTTTGATTAAAGCAGTCCGAGAAGGTTATCTTAAATCAAGAAGGACTTATCCTTTAAATGTTAAATTTATATTTATAGATAAGAAAAAAGACCATTTACAATGTTTACAAAATATTGCTATGTCTCAAGCAAATTTAGAAGAATTATCTGATGAACAAGCACACATTTTAAAAACTGAATATGGGGAAATGATAGAACAGTGTGAGTTCATTAATGATGAATTTGAAAATAAAGTAGATTATTGTGTTTTTCAAGCTCACAACAGAAAGGGGCATTCTCTATTTATTCTCGATCCCTTTGGCTGGTCTGATGTGTCTATGGAAAGTTTTAGAAAAATAAATAGTCTCAATAAATCAGAAATTATCTATACATTTATGATTGATTTCATTAAAAGATTTATTTATGAGCCAGAATGGAAAGCCAGAGAAAGTTTTGTAAAACTATTAGAAACAGAAGGTTATTTTGATACTAATCATTTTCAAACATTAGATACTTTTGGAGAGCAAGCTGAATTTAGGAATCAATTTATGAGATTGTTTAGAGATAAAGGTAATTCAAAAAAAATAATTACCTTTGCTATGATGCCTAAAAATAATGATAGAGTTTTATACTACTTGTTTCATATTTGTAATCATTTAAGAGCTTTAGAAGTAATGAAAGATGGTAGTTGGAAATTTAATAATTTAAACTATCAATATCATTATGATATTTATGGATTTGGCTTTAAAGCCGCATTATTTTATGAGAAGAATCAGTTAGATTTAAAATTAGATATTAATCAAGATGCTCAAACAGCTTGTATTAATAAATTAAGCGATAATTTAGATAAAATTATATTACATAATAACCCAGATGGAATTACCTTTAAAGATTTATGCAATCAAACAATGGAACTAAATCCAGCAACTAGACAACAATATTTTGAATATATTAATCTCTTAAGAGAAGCACAAGAGATAGAAGTTATTAGAAATGGAAGAAAAACAAATAGTACGGATTTAAAAAATAGTGATATAATCAAAAAAGTATCACAACCAAATTTATTTAATATGCGAGGTTATGTATCCTAAGTAATTTTCAACACGCAACTAACATAAAAAACCATGATTATTGGAACTGAAAAAATAATTAATCCACTGCAAAAAAGTGCTTTAAACAAGAAAAGTTTATGTGACTATGTTGTTAATATTGCTTCAGGTTGTTTACATGGATGTACATTTTGCTACGTTCCTTCAACACCCAGTATTAGAACTCAACAGAAAAAATTGCATCAAAAAGGTGTTCAAAATCCTCAATTAGACTGGGGTAAGTATCTATTTATTAGGGAAGAAGTTCCTGAAAAATTAGAGCTAATCTTAAAAAGAAAAAGGCATTGGGAAAATACACCTTCAGGTAAAGGGGTTATTCTACTTTGTTCTGGAACAGACCCATATCAAAATAAAAAAGTAGCAGAAATTACTCGTAAAACAATAGAAGTCTTAATTAGATATGATAAAAAAGTAAGAATTTTAACTCGTGGATTATTATGGCAAAATGATTTAGATATTTTGATACATCCGAATATATCTATAGGTATGAGTATTCCTTGTATAGATGATGAATTATTAAAAAAAATTGAACCGCAAGCACCTTTACCCTCTGATAGATATAAAGCATTGGAAAAAGGATATCAAGCGAATTGCCGTCTATATATAGCTATGGCTCCAACTCCTCCTATGATGAACTTAGATGATTTTAAATTTAATCTAGAAAAATTTATGAAGATTAACCCAGAAGTAATTTTTTGGGAACCGATTAATGCTAGAGGAACAAATGGTAAAAGAATGTTGGCTGCTGGATTAGAGTTTGCAAAATCAATTATGAGTAAAAAATCTTGGGCAGAAACTTTTGTTAAACAATGGAATGATATTGAAATAGCTGCTCAACAAGTTGGGTGTTTCGATAAAGTACACATTTGGCCAGATCCGTCTTTAAAAGGTTTTGTTAGTGAAGAAAAAATTGATAATTGGTTATATAAACCGACTATAGAAAAATGGAATAGTAATCCTATTTGAGTGACGAAATATAGTTTGCTTAGGTTTGTCAAGTAATTTGTGTGAGTAAGTTTCTTCAAACGTCAAAGATAGAGGATTTACACGCGTAGCAGCCGGGGTGGTGTCATAGATATCGAAAATCGGGGACTGCTGCCCAATATTACCGGCATCAGCTTCTAGCGTCACCTTATCGACACCATCTTGCGCCACTACCGCAGCAATATGATAAGGAGTTTCCCCTACGTTCGGCAGCCTCGTCCGAGTAATTCCATAAGCCTCGCCAATGTTTGGACTTGCTCCTTCTCCTGTCGCCCATGTACCTGATGCAATGGATAGATTCTGTTGATCACTTTGACCAAAGAGACGATCAGTTCCATTTGTCCTGTCACCTGTAGCTCGCAACTCAGCCCGATTGCTATCTTGATCTACACCTCGGATCAGATTTTCGGCAAAACTTAAGCAATCGTTCCTGAAGTTACGATTTGGGTCATAGTAATACTCTGTGTAAAGAAAACCTCCAATGTCTTTAGTTTGGCCCGTAGCAATGATTAGATTGTTCGGGTGAGGAGCAGGAGAGTTCGGATAGACATAAAGCTTGGATTGATCATCACCGGGTTCATCTCCATAATTGATCACATATTTGTCATTTTCGGTCCGCTTCTGGCCTCCAGCATCCGTGTAGAGCTGAACAGTAGATATAGCCGGAGTGTTTAGAGGGGATCTCCATCTCCCATAATGGGACTCTACAGGTGGAAATGCATCCTTCCTTTGCTCTCTAAGTTGCGCCACGACCTGTTTTGCCCGGATTGAACCCGCTCGTTGCCCCATCACATCAGCCTCACGCTCTAGTCCTTCGTCATCATTGACTGGAACCCCATCCTTCAACTGCATCGTCGGCTTTACACGACCCTGCGCTTGCTGAACGACGTGCCACGCCTCGTGTGGCAAATGTTCTTCTTGTCCAGGAGCGATATGAATCTCTGTCCCTTGGGTATAAGCTAGTGCCTGCAATTGAGTAGGTTTCGGTGAATTGTAATTAACCCTTACAGCAGCGAGGGAATAGCCTGATAGCTTTTCTATCCCTGTTTTGAGATCATCGGGCAGATCAGTGCGGTTAGGGTGCGGCGCCTCTGCTTTAACTGGGTTAGCCTCTGTCAAGCCGTCTTTCCTTTGAATCAAGCGATTGCCTTCGGCACTGCGCTTCGCGCTATCGCTGTCTGTTGTCGATTGGGTTTCGGGGGATGGATGTTGCGGTGACGGCTGCGATGGATTAATCTCTGATTTTGCTCTATACGGCTGAATCCCAAGCCGAGGCTGAATCGGTGCTGATACTTCTTTGCCAGGAGCATGAAGAGGAATATTGGCAAAGTTGTAACTGAATCGGGATGCCCTTTCTAACCTCTGCGCCCAGAAATCAGCCATTTTGGCTTGCAACACACCCAATCGTTCCTGCTCTATATGTGTGATTGTGCCATGCTTTTCCTTCCGCTGGAGTCCAAATGCTTCAAACTTATTCTGATTGAAAGCTTCGTTCTCTATTTCCTCTTGGGTGGGAGGTCTATGAGAATTCTGCTGTGCTTGAACCGTAAAGGGGCGCGGAGCATACTGAGAGTTTTTTGCCTGGCTTGGAGCATTCGAGGAGAAAGATTTGGATATTCTTTGATACAACTTAATTACACCTCCACTGAATAAATATCTACCAGAATTATACTGTTCGCAACTGCCACCAGCACAAGCAGAGGCAAAGTTGATTACCCCGTGGTTAGATGGAAAGGCGGAATCCTCGGCACCAGCGTTATTGACCCACCATTTTTACATTTGGCAGAATATGCAATCAGATATGATGACGATTACATACAATTTATTGAGGATGTTGACCGAGCAAAGCAACAGCTTGCTCATATTCCGCCTTTGGAAGATGATGATAAACCTTCATCAATTAATGAGCTTTGGAAAAGACCAGTACATCTAATCACAGCAATTGGCTCTAAGGGCAAAGAGTTTGACCGAGCCAATTTTAGATTTTAGATTTTGGATTGGGGAGGAACTAGTTTGGTATCAAGGGTTGGTTGTATACGGATATCTTCTCAATCTAAAATCCTTGCATCCAAAATCGGATCTGCCCCCAAATTTATTTGTGGGACTTTTCCATAATCTACAATCTAAAATTTTTAACTCAAGCCCCAACATAAAGGTATGGGGTTAATCTAAAATCTAAAATCCAAAATTGATTGACCATATTTTAGCTGCTGCTTCTGAATAAAAAATTAAATCCTCTAGATATTGAAATTTTTCAAACTAAATCAGCCAGAACACTACTAACTTTTAATTGGTGCTGCTGGCGATTATCATCGTAAATCATCAATGTCTCCAGTTTGCTGTGACGGCTAAGTTTTTGCACCTCCCGCACACTTTGCCCGGCATCCAATGCGGCGGTAATGGCACTATGGCGGATGCGGTGCGGTGATAGCGGCTGATGAATATTTGCTTGTAACCCCCGGGTGCGGACCATCTTAGCAATCCCCGCATCAGTCAAAGGATGCCCAGGGGTATTTAAATGTAGTGCGACAAACAACGCATCTTTAATTGATGCCAGCCCCCGAAACGCCAACCAAAGGGAAATCGCATCCCGAGTTTTCGCTGCCAGGTCAATTGTTTCCTTTTGACTACCCCTGCCCTTGCCCAAAACTAGCAGTGTACTATTTCTCCGATTAAAATCCCCCAGCGTTAACTTCGCAATTTCACCTCTTCTCAGGGCATTATCCCAAAGTAAACGCAGTAGGGCATAATCCCTCGCCCCCTTGGCCGTCGAGCGATCGCAAGTCAAAAGAATTTGCTGAAATTCTGGAGGAGTAATGCCGCTAGTATCGCGGTACTTGACCACAGCTTCGCCTTTAATATCCTCCAAGGTAAAATCACAAACCCCCAACAACCGCCCTTGATGCACCAGCGCCCGGAGTGCGGACAAGCGACGGTTAATTGTCGCTTCCGACAAACCCTGGTCAATCATCACCGATTTGTAACGTACCACCCAGCCAAAGGCCTGGGTTTGGGGCAGAAATAAAAACCGCACTACCCATTCGGCATTGGCTTCGACAGCTGGTCTTTGGCCTTTTTTTGCCGCTGACTTTCTTGTTCCCACTACCGAACCTTCCCTGATTCTTTCTCATTACATTTCTCTTCAGTAATAATTCATATACTTTTTGTCATCCGCTCACAGGGCTGTCTCACCGCATATTCTGATATTACGTATGCGTATTATCTCCGCAGTCAATCAATTTTAGATTGGGGATTGAAGACTTGTGGATCGGTTGTATTGGGTGTTGGTTTTTCTCCAAATCTCCCCTAATCTAAAATTCGGTCATTTTGGGAGGGTTTAGGTCAAGCGATCGCCTCCGGCGGGCGTTTCGCCATCGCTGCGACTGCGCCAGGTGAGGGAAAAATTGACGAATGAGAAAATAGAATTGATTAAACTATTTTTAGTACAAACTAAATACTTTTAGTTAGAATTATAGATAGAAATAAATAAATTAAAGGAGCGAGTTTTAAATTGTTTTTACCTAACAGTATTATTCTACAGCTTGATTTAGTTTTCTACTTGAATTCACCTTTTAGTCTATGCTAAATACACCTCATGATAGATTCGCCAAAGATTATTTGAAAGAATTACTTTCTCCTTTAGGTGAAGTAAATATCAGTCGTGAAGTCGCTGATGAACCAAATCAAATTGATGTCTTTTTCACTCCTAACCCTTCTGCTATTTCCTCTGCTGAGTCTATAGGTCTACTTGGTAGATTAGCATTTCAGATATCTGCTATTGAAGTATTTCGTAATCAACCCAATTGGTATCAATTACGCAATTGCTTCAAAAAGTTGTATATCTACTTTTCTGAATTAAATCGGGAAGCGGAAAGAAAAAAAACAAGTCTTGACGAAAATGGCTTAGGTAAATTATGGATTATTTCTACTACGGCTTCTCAAGCTTTACTTGATAGTTTTGGGGCTACACTAGATTTAGAAGTTAACTGTAATGGCTTCTATTCATTTGATCAGGGCTGGAAAGGTTCAATCATCGCAGTTAATCAACTACCAGTGACAAATGAAACTCTTTGGTTAAGGGTTTTAGGGAAGGGCAAGGTTCAAAAACAAGCGGTTGATGAATTATTAGCACTTCCTGATACCAATCCCTACAAAGAAAATACGTTGAGAATGCTGGCTAACTTACGCATTGTTATCATTAAACAAACAAACTTGAGTGATGAAGACCAGGAGGATGTAATGAATTTATCCACGGCTTATCTAGAATGGGAACAAAAAACTCGTGAGGAGGCCAAACAGGAAGGTGAGCAGACGCTAATTATACGTCAACTTAATCGCCGATTTGGTGAAATTAATCCAGCACTAATACAGCAAGTTCAAGGATTATCTGTTGAGCAGCTAGAAGAACTGGGTGAAGCTTTACTAGATTTTCAAGCGAACGCCGACCTAGAGACTTGGTTACAATCCCAATCTTGACATTACCATTATGGCCTACAAGTTTACTGCCATTAGAAGAGAGGCGATTTTTCGCTATGCTGGGGATTAATATTCGTGAATCACTTGTATATCAAGAAGCTAAGGATGAAGGGCGAGTTGAAGGACTTAAAGTTGGAGGGCGATGGTGCGGAGCACCCGCTGTTCTTGCGATGGCGCAAAGCGCCCGCTGGAAGCGATCGCTAGTCCTACGAGGCTAGACTGTGCCAATTTGGGAGTTTGGTACGCTAAGAAATCAGATCAATCGCCAAAAGCCTAGTCTAGCCAGCGGGAGTTAGAACAGCAACTTACCAACAAGATTATCTTTTACTCATAGGCAGAGGGCAGAAGGAATTATCTAGCAAAAAGCGATCGCTTTTTAGTTCTCTTGTATCCCAGTAACCACAAGTGTCAATTAATGTAAATGAGAATTGCTAGAGTCTCAATAGGTACGCCAGGGGTTTTAATGGTTGTCTGAAG
>Ga0209208_10011413_pt1 | contig 11374 bp, 11 predicted proteins | sample S1TSphfallax_3_FD_187694 | JGI IMG/M metagenome (GOLD analysis project Ga0209208, IMG submission 187694) | Host-associated microbial communities from peat moss isolated from Minnesota, USA - S1T2_Fd - Sphagnum fallax MG (SPAdes) (version 2) | ecosystem: Host-associated > Plants > Peat moss >...
TCAAAGCAATGGAGCAAAATTAGTTAGTAAGTTTATGATGATTTTTGTCCTTGCAAATTAAATCAAAATGAATTTAACAAGGTTCCAGAAAAATCTAAAGATAAGGCCACTTTGATCAAAAGTGACATGTTTAATATACTTGGGCCAACAACACATGGCCCATTAGTGCATGTGATGAAAAGTTGCGAACAATTTTTTTCATAGGAAGCAATATAATCTACATAATGAAAAAAATTATGTGTATCCAAAGCCTTTTCGCCTACATGTTGATTTTCAATAATGCCTTACAAAATTAAAGCATTACACCCACAATGATAAATTATAATTTCAATGACAAATTAAACTTGAAACTAGTATAGATAAGATGAATTTAGAGTTCATTTTGTTTCATCCTACCAAAATAGAATTTGAAGTACCTTTTGCTTTAAGAACATTTAGAGAAAATTTCTTTTCCTTGTATTTGTGCAAATAAGAAAAATTTATTACATGTTACATATTGCATCATATCATTATTATCCCTTGGCTTAAACACATTCATATAAAGATTATTTCAACATGTAATGTTATTGACATATGAACATGTGTTGTCTATTTAAGCTTCATGTGGATACATTAACATTCTTCTAAAAATTGTTAACAAAAGAATAGATGTCATTGCAAAAAATGAGAATGAAGAAATGCCTTTGCATTTACCAACCGCCATATGAACCACCAAATGAATTGCAAACTTTTAGGCTTTGAAAAGCCTATACTAAAACCAAAAAAACATATTCACAAATTTTTATGATAAAATTACATTGGAATGTTTGTTTTTGTTTTTGGCTTGTGCCCTGACCATTTCTTAAAAAGATTTTGGCATTTTGAAATTGACTTTCAATTAATTTCAAAATGGTTCAATGAACTTTGATGTTCTAGTGAGTTACATTGTTTATTGCCAACAATTGTCATGTGTAAATAATCAACATGCTTCCATTTGTTAAAGTGTGTTCTATTGGTCAACAAGTTTCGTCACATTGTTAATGATGTGAATTACAATATAATAATGTAAGCCAATTTCAATGTTTGCAACTTTTTATCTAGAAATCTTTACATAAATGTTTCACAAATGCTGAAAGCAATAATACAATTTAATGATTTTTTGCTATTGGGTATTCACACTAATCTAACAATCATGTGTGTTCCTTTTCCAACCTTTCCCTAGCCTCCTTCCCCCATGGTTAGGATTAACCATAACAATTTTTGTTAAAATTGTAGTAACCCAAACCTAGGAAAATAAAATTTAGGCACTATAGTATGTAATTAGATATGGTGGTGAGAATTGTTCCTTTATTCAATTTACATGTTAATGTTAATGTGCAAAAGTTGATTTTGCTCACAAAAGGAGGAGAGGGTTGGTGGATGGATGGGTCAATGGACATAGAAGAACACATCATCCAATTATGCATTTACATGAACATAGTTTGAATGTGTTGGCATGTTCATATTATGTTGATGAAGTAATCATTAATGCCCCATGGGAAGTGATTGGAGACATTGATTGGAGACATTGTGCTATCCTACATATATTTTTCCTTTTGTCGATTTTTTTTGTTATTGAATGTGTGGTCTTTCATTGAAATATGACTATTGTGGCTATGGTTTCAAACTTAAAACAACATATGTGTATGTTAATTTGAAAATTTCTAAACTTGTGAAAATAGATAACCGACATATCTATTGTTGTGCATGGAACCTATGTAGTGCCAAATGAGTTCAAAAATGCAACCATCCAATGTTAGGGTATTGTTAAACTTTGTGCCATAGTATTTTAAATTAGTTGAAATTGTTATACTCCAAGTGCTAGGGAGTTTGGAGGATGAGTGGCATTTTCAACATTCAATTATGAAGTCAAAGTTATGCAATAGACGTGATGAACACCTTCCTATAGTGGTTGGCATGTATTTGTAGACTTTTTTTACTTTAAGAACCTTCTTGTATGATACAATTTTTTACAAATGATGGTAAGTGAAAACTAAGAAATCAAAGGCTCATCGTGAATTTTTTACTCATATTTCATTTTCAACAATAACATAAGATCTTATAGTTGAATTTATCTTACTTAGAAAATAAGAAGTTTGATGGTTCCTTAAAATAGGAAAATGTTGGTGTTTGCTTTTATGATGCTTTTCATCTTTAACAGTTTGTTAAGTTAACTTTGTCATGTTTGCTATTTGTTTAAATTTATTTTAAAAATTTGTTTTAGTCCCTTATTGTAATCTACCAAACAAACACTCTTCTTACCACATTTTTGGTACCATTGGAAAGCCTTCAATGTGGAAGGGTGTTAGGTATCAAGTCCACACTTGAGCAAATGAAACATGTTACACTAGTATGATTAATGTCAAAGTTGCCAAGGTATTAAAGTTATCTATAAAGTCATGCCCTATTGGGTGTGAGTTGCACCTTTCATTTGATGCTTCATCCTTTCTTGGTTGTTTTCTGCAAAATCATGAAATTTTATTAAATAAGGGTGTGAAATATTGAGACTTTGAATTAAATGAACCAAGCTCAAAAACATTTATAGCTAGAGTACATGTATTAACAATAGTGATTGGTTGAAAACATTTAGGAAAAGAAAGGATAGGACAAACTCAATTTAACACCAAAATTGTTACTAAATTGAGTTTCAAGGCCCGTTGAAGCCCAATGTTGTTTCTTTTTTTTCTTTTTTTCTTTTTTGAAATCTCATCCCCTATGTGACCCAAAGGGTTCCAGTGCTGTCTTTGCTTGACTTTTTGGATAACTTTATTATTATAATGTTCATTTCGTCCCACATTTTGAGGAGTGTTCACCAATGGCCTTTTTTAAAAATTTTGAAATATCTTATGAATGGTTTTTATTAAGAAAGTATGTACGCAAAAATTTTATGACATTATAATGATTGAAACATGAAATGTATGGCTAACTAAAGTCTAGAAGAATCAAGATTTAGTTATGTGGCACACACACAAATCACAAACTATTGATGAGAGGTCTATATTTATTTCAACAATAATTGGCAACAAATATATAATGAAAATCCAAAGTATGGTGGCACCATTTATATACCCAATTTTTTGGCAACAATGGAAAGTTGACTCTTAGACACAATGAACTAAATTATCCTTCACAAAGACACAACATATGACCTTATGCCTATCTAAACATAGGATTGATGAAACATTAGACCAACTATAGATTCAAAAGATTGAACATATAACCATATGACCATTGCATCTATATAACATATAACCATTGCATCTTGATAACATATGACATTATGAGGACCAAGATTGAACACATAACCCATAGATCACACATATGACCTAATTCTCCAAAATCTAAAAAATTGCAATGAACTATATAAGTTGAAATATAAAATCAAGAGACAAAATCCAACAACATTATAGGAGGAACCAAAATTGAACATTCTATATAGTAAGTCTATAAAAGGCTATAAAACAAGAGTAACCAAGTCTAGTAAATATTAGACTATAAAAAGGGTCCAAACTACAAGGGTTTAAAAATCAAGACACAACAACATGATGTTGAAGTTTGAAGCACAATAGTAGACCATGATGAAAGACTTGAAACATAATCATAGCACTATGGGATTGTTGTTAGCATAACACCTAGAGGCCCCACCCATAAACAACATGTTTTTACAAATGAGTTCCATACCCAAGGTGTGGCCCATTTTCGGTTCAATTCCCAAAGGGGCAACCATTAAAAAATCATTCATAAAACATACCAAGCTTGACATCAATTGCAACTCCTCCTTTAAGCAATTTTTTAAAGGTGCAAAAACAAATCTAAACTAATACCATCAATGAGATTGTATCTTTTGTGTTTCAAGAATATTCATTTGCAAACTATATAAATCCCAACTCAAAACAGAACAAGAATACAAAACAACATATTTTCCTTGTGTGATTTGGATGTTGGCTTGTAAAAATCATGCCTTTACTTGAATGAAATAAGATTAAAACAATATCGTGAACATGAATTAAAAATTAATAAAATCTTAAGGTTTATGATACATAGTTTATTGCAAGAATTTTTATTTTTTATTTTTTTAAAAGCTTTAAACAAATTGGAGGAATTTTGAATGTAATTGCCCCAAGCGTGAATTAGCTACCCAACTAACTTTTCTTTCTAGAATCATCTTTTATAATTAACTTAAATTTTCAATGATAAAAAATACTCAAAATTCAACACTTCAGGATTTTATTTTTTGAAATTACCTTCATTAAATCATATTCATCCAAGGCTTTCCAACAATATCAAGAGTGTGCCCAAATTCCCATATAATTTTAAGTATTCATTTATCCCTTATAATTTTTAGTTTTGATTTAAATGAAATCTCAAAAAAAAACCATTGTTTAATATTCAATAAGTTTTCCACCATAAGTCGAAACATCCAATGTAATCCACCCATGGTCATTGAGAACTTTGCGATAGTACTAAGAGGTGGCAAGAAGAACTGTGATTTGGGAGATCTCAACATGACAAACAAAACAAACAAAATAGCTTCCTTCATAAATAGACTAGGTATTGTAGTTTATGCAATTGGCTGAAGTGTGAAATTGGTTACTCAATTAATTATTACTTTCAAAACTGTGTTTTGTAATTTAATCAAATTTTGAATGACAAAATACTACTCAAAATTCAATAGCTCCCACACATTAAGTCTTTTTTATAAAGAAAATCACCTTCATTAAATCCTACTCACTAAACATGTCCCAACAATATCAAGAGAACACCCAAATTCCCCTATTATTTTAAGTTTTGATTTAAATAAAATTTCAGTGAGAAAATTGTTAATATTCAATAACATTATGAAAGCAAAACTCAATGCACCCCTACTCATCAAGGGCTTTCCAATGGGACCAAGAGGGTGGCAAGACGCACTGTGGTTTGGGTTTAACGAATGAGTAAAATGAATGAATGAGACTTACCAAGTGAGTGAATGATGAAATGAATGAATGAGAAACTGGACGACCCAGTGAATGAACGTGTGAAAGAGTAAATGAATGACGGATGAAGTTCGGTCGAAAAACTCTCATGTTCAGATGCGCTTCTTCTGCTTTGTTGTGTGCGTTGTTGTGCAAGTGCGGAGCTTTGCTTTGTGCGTTTGCTGATGCAATGTCTGCGTGCATTGGGCAATTGAAGATGCTGGGAGGTTAGCGAGAGAGAGAGACAGGGAGAGAGAGAAAAGGAGAAACTGCAACAACAGCGTGAAGAGAAAAACTCCGGTTGCAAGTTTTGCAATCTGAGGAAGATGAAGATTCCTGCTGCATCCTGCAATTTGTTGTTGCTGTTCTTGTTCTTCATCTTCTGTCACTTAGATCTCTGTTCCTCCTTGCGCCTCATAGGGTTAGGGAACTCTCTCAGTCTCTCTTCGTTTCAAAAAATATGTTTATTTTCATATTTTGAAGTCTTGCTTTTTTTTTTGCGACAAGTAGTTTTCTCTGGCTCCCTACCTGCTTTCTTTTGTTTCTTTATTTGGTTTTTTTTATTAGCTGCGTACCATCTCCTTTTTCTTTGGGATTGTGGGAATGTTATTGTAATTTGGAGTCGGGAATGGCGGGTCTTTTTAATGTAGTTTTGCTAGGATTTGTTTCTTGGTACATATTTGAAGTTGTAATTTATTTTTTTCCTTGTTGTGTTTGTGGATTCAGAGATCCAAGTAAGCTGCCTCATGTTGCATTGCGCACAGATGAGGTGGAGTGCAACAACACTGTTCAAGGACGATATTTGCTCTCAGACAGTCGTGGTATAAAATTCTAAGGCCTCTAATATGTCTTTACATTCTTTGCTCAGAGAGAATGAGGATGTTTGGAAATTGGTTTTGGTTTTGTGAGTTTTGTTCAGAATTCTCATGAACCAGTTGCCCTTTCTAGGGCTTAATCATCAATTAGGGTTTTTATTTTGAGGATTTTGACCGACTTTGGGTGAGGATGCAAAAAAAGCAGGTTATGTGTGCAGCATCATGGCAGTCAATTCTGCCACATCTTGTTGCCCCAAAGTCGGCAAACAATATTCCTGCCGGTAATTGAAGCTTCCTAAAATCTCATGTCTATTACCTGCCTCTTCTTGAGATCATCATGTCAGAGCATCAGAGGCAGACATGTACCAGACTTTTCATTACAGTCTGTTCAAACAGAATGTGAACTTTTTTGCCAGCCAGACAATTACAGTCACACAATTTCATGTTTGTCTGATCTGCAATGGCAGTGGTTGTGAACTGGTCTCTCGGTGCTGTGACTCTTACGAGTACTGTGTAGCATGTTGCATGGATCCAGCACGGGTGCGTCTTCAACAAATCCTTTCTAGTTTGCAGTTCATCTTTCTACAATGTTTTGTATTGACATGTGGATTGCATGATGAATGTTCTTTTGTGTAAAAGACAGTGGTGGAGGTGGCACTGAAGACAAAGGTGGCCAGGCAAGCAACTGCCCGTGAGTCTCATGCCACCTCCTCTTGGACAATTTCCTCCATTATTGGTTCTTTATGAACTAGGAAGTTTACACAGCAAGATCTTGTTGGTTGCTATGATGGACTGCATGGGCTTGTCTATGCAACAATTTTATGGTCTTGTCTATGCAACCTAGTTGTCATACTATGTGAGAGTGTAGTAATCTTCGATTGAACCTGGACAGGTACATGTTCCAGTCTTTTTGAGTTCTGTTCTGGTCGTTGTCGGCATAACTCTCAAAGTGTGGTATGTCTTCATCACTGACTTTCTCTTTTTCTTTTACACATAGAGTTTGTATCTTAGGGGTTTCACTGTCAGTAATGTTCTTATCTGTGTCTGTGGCAGGTCCATGAAAATGCATATGCAAATGAGCTCCATCACTGCTTTTCAGAGCAATTGAATCCTTCTGGTATTTTCTGGAACTGTATACTGCTATATCCTGAAGTGCATTATGGAGAGTTTACACTAACCAGCCTGACTTCAAGTGATTAATGGATGTGACAGGAGAATCAGGAGACCCAGCTGTTGAGACAAAGTTGACAGATTTGACAATTATTGCTGCCAGGTATGTGAAGATTATCTAGCTACTAGTCCACAGCACTTCAGTGAACTTGAGATGATCTCTTTGCTTGTGCTGTTTAACTGGCTACACATTTTCCTTTGCCAGGCAAGGTCAGTCTTGTGATGCAGCTTGCAAGGGAGGACGGCTCTCCTGTGCAGCAGACAAACTTTCAGAAATCAATAATTGTTCAGAGTATGCACTTAAAACCTGGATCATGTTTCCTTCCCTTCCACCTGTAGGTGCTGGGCAGTTTTGTGGCCTACTGACATTGTCCAACAACACCTTGTTTATGGAATTGCCAAGATCAATGGGATCTGAACTCGATTACTTTTAATTTATACAATTTTGTCTGGATCAACTAGCTCCTGTAGTATGAACATATGTTCTTATTTGGGACACTAAGGCTGGCCTGTGCATGCCAGCTTTCTACTGCATCAACAGGCAATCAAGATTTGCTTGATTGGGTGTTGTAAAAGTGCCAATTTCATTTATGAGAATTAGATGCAGCAGAATTCATAAGTTATGTCATTTTGCTCATCTCAAGGGTTGGATAGTGAATGTTTTTAAGGAGGTGAATGTGATTAAAGGCATGGGAGCTGCAGGTTGCAGAGCTATATGAAGTGTAGAGTTCAGGCCCAGACCAACCAGCAGAGGTAGTCAGCACAGCACCTAAACAGTTGGTACGCCTCGTTTCCTTCCTCTTTTTATCAAGTGATTGTGGGTAGCTGTCACACAGCCCAATTTTGAATGTGTGGTTGTTTTGGTCTGCTTGGCAGCATCCTGGAGCATGTTTATTCAATACTCAAAGTAGTCTGTTATCCTGTCAAGGCTCACATCCTTACACCCGCCGGCTGTGCCCATGCTCTTAAAATACCAGTAGACAAACAGGAGAGAAAGTGAATCTAAGGATCTGTAGCTGGGAAAGGATCATTAAATAGGTTGAAAGTGAACAGGGATTGAATTGACCTAAATAGTAGGCTCTTACAATCAAGCACTTAGTTAATGATAGCATTTAGACAACTAATCAAAGCTTAGTGTTCATTGCATTGTCACCTCCATGTTGATAGACTTTTTAGTACATTTGATGGCTAAGGGCCAATCCACCTACCACTCACTCAAGGCATACAATTGCACACACGATCGATCCGTTCATGGCATTTCAATGTTCCAATACCATGAAAACTTATGAAGGCAAATCTCCTTGCAAGTCAGCCATTGTGACATCCAATGTGGTAATTGCTGTTTCTTGTGGTAAACCATAGTTTGGAAGAATGAGCATACAAACCTTATGCTTCTGTTTTCCATGCATTGTAAGATACCACAATGTTTCACAATGTTGTGCAATATCTGAGTTATCTAAAATCATTATGATGATTTTTTTGAACAAAGTTGTTTGTTGATTATGAGAATGTGAACTTATACATCTATATCATGCAAATACAACTATGGTGTACTAATGGTGTTATTTTTATTTGGATTGATTGATGTACAATTTAAATGTATGTAATTTATACTACTAACATTTTGATTATTTTATAACATTTTTAAATTCAATGCATTATATGGTGTATGTTGCATGAGTTGTGTTTTAATTATATGTGGTTTCATAAATTACACACCAAATTGCATTTTAATTATGAGTTCAAGGGTTTAAAACTAGTAGAAACATGCAAAAAAAATTCCACATGGCATATTTTGATTTGTTTGACTAATGGTTTTTTTTTTTGGTGAATTTTTGCATAATGGTGAGAGAAAAAGTCCTTTGTGAATTGTACAAAAGGGCTTTTTAGAAAAATACACAAAATTCGTCACATTTTGAGGAATGTAAAAAAAATAGAGCCTTTTTTAGATAATGAGTTCCTGCAAATCACCAGAACTAGACAAGAATCCAAAAAAATACTAACGTCTTGTCTGACCTCTAAATATGGCTCATTGACAAAATTGACAAATAAAACTTTGGTTACAACACAATTTTCATAATATATAGGAATTTGTTTGAATTGTGGTGAGGTTTCGAAGGGATAGTGTAACCGAAATATCAAACAAAGAAAAACAGCAACTTCACAACTTTTCCTGTTTAATTCTAGTTTATTGGAGTTATCCGTAAAGGTATGCCCAGTTAGGCCCCACTTTCACCCCCTTTCTGACCCTTCATCCATTATTTAGTGTTGTCCTTAAAGTAAGCGGATAGGGTCCAAACTGAGAAAACCCAGGAGGGGTTCCCCAAATTGATCACAGCAGGGTTTTTTTCACGGGCTGCCCACGGCTACCTTCTGCTATGGCGGCTAGGGTGGGGAGCTAGGGAGCCAGGGTGATATGGCGCTATGGGTTTAAGGTGCTGTGTGGCTATTGGCCATGGCTATTGGTCATTGGCTATTGCCTATGTGTATAGACTATTGGTTATCAGCCATTAGCTATGGCTATTGGCCACTGATATTTACACTAAAAAAATGTGGCTATGGTTATAACCCATTTTGGCTATTGCCCATTATCCATGGCTATGCTTATAACCCAATGGCTATTGGCCATTATGCATGAGCTATTGGTGTTGGCTATTGATATTTACACTAGGGCTATTTTGGGTATGGTTATAACCAATTGCCCATTGTCCATGGTTATGCTTTAAACCCATTGGCTATTGGCCATTGTAAATTGGCAATGGTTATTGGGTATTGGTTTAGGGCTATTGGCTAATTTGTATTTTTTGGTTTGATTTACAAAGTTTTACAGGTTTAGTTGCTTTGGGCATATATCACTATGGGGCCTAGGGTAATGGGGGTCGTGTTATCATAGTTAGTTCGATGGGAATTAGGGCAATTGGGGGCTTAGGGGGCTAAGGCTATGGGGACTTAATTTTTTTTATACCATTTACAAGTATTGGGTTTTAGGGTTTAGTGTTCATTGCTTAGGGTTTGATTTTGTACATTTTAAAGGGTGATTTTAAAAAGGTTGAAAGGGTTGTTTTCATATTAGGGCACTAGTTATGAATAACATTCTCAAGGTAGGTTTCATATTGAATAAGATTTTCAAGGTAGGGTTCATGTTGAGCAACACCATGGATGCAAGTTGATGATGAAACTAAGGTTAACAACTTAGTTTTAAGGTTATTTTCTACGTGTATGTAGAATGATGAAGAAAAATTCAGCCCCAATTGATTGGACTTTCATGTAGACAAGGGACAATATAAGATTATAAGGTGTAGCTTAGGTTCTCATGAGGGCTATATAATGAGGAGTTCATTCCGAACATTTCTCTTCACATTTTCATTTTAGACCAAAGATGTCTTCTTCAAGTGAGAGCAATGCTTCTTCTAATAGTGATCCTTTCAATTCTATCTCAAATGATGAGGAGATATTGGAGGATATGAACAAGAAGACATGACTATTTTCCATTGCATGGTGGTTCCTTGCAACTCCGATGAAAATCTCACATCCCATGAGATTGAGGAGGGGGTGGGACAATCCATAGACCCAACGGTTGGTGTTCGAGATGTGTTGAGTACAATGTGAGCCACACCAAATTTGTTCAAGACTTTGACCAACTTCACCTTGGTAGAGTTTGATGAATTGGCATCTCTAATGGTCCCAACAATTTCAATCCATTCATGATCTACAGGTGTTGTCATTCTAACTTTAGGTTTAGGGTTTAAGGTTTAATTTTTGTCCATTCATTTTGGGTTTTTTGTTTAGGGTTTAGAGTTTGTGCCTTATTTTTATGTTTTAGGGTCAAGGTTTTCATGTCTGAATTCTATGGTTTGTCTATTTTTAATTGTTTATGGTTAGGGTTTAGGTTTTAAGCCTTAGGATTAGGGTATAAGGTCTGATTTTTCTCCATTAAGGGTAGGTTTAGGATTTAAACTTTAAGGCTAAGGTTTTTAAGTCTGAACTTTAGAGTTTAAGGTCTGATTTTTGGTGTTTAGGTTTTAGAGTTTCAGGGTTGGGTTTCAAGTATGATTTTTTGGCTTAGGGTTAGGGATTTCAGGTCTGAAATTTAGGGTTTATGGTTTGATTTTTTGTGTTTAAGATTAGGGTTTAAGTTTTAGGGTTTAAGGTTTGGGTTTCAGGTCTGATTTTTTTGGCTCAGGGTTAGGGTTTAGATCTTGGTCCTTAGTGTTAGGGTTTTCAGGTTTGAAATTTAGGGTTTAGGTTTTAAGGTTTAAGGGTTGGGTTTCAGGTTTGATTTTTTTGGCTTAGGATTAGGGTCTTGGTTTTGGTCCTAAAGGTTAAGGTTCTCAGTCTAAAATTTAGGGTTTGGGGTCTGATTTTTTGTGTTTAAGACTAGGGTTTAGGGGTTGGGTTTCAAGTTTGATATTTTTT
>Ga0209208_10011414_pt1 | contig 11372 bp, 11 predicted proteins | sample S1TSphfallax_3_FD_187694 | JGI IMG/M metagenome (GOLD analysis project Ga0209208, IMG submission 187694) | Host-associated microbial communities from peat moss isolated from Minnesota, USA - S1T2_Fd - Sphagnum fallax MG (SPAdes) (version 2) | ecosystem: Host-associated > Plants > Peat moss >...
CCCCCCCAACCGGCTCCGGAACCCCCAACTCCATCCCCCTCTGGACCAGCCCAACCACCCTCGGCAGCTCCTTCCTGACCCAAATCGGCACCGGAGCCGCCACCAAACTCGGCATCGGCACCGCCGCCCCCCAAAACACCCTCGAGGTGGTCGGCGGCATCACCGCCCGCGGCAACATCGCCATCGAGCCAACCGCAACGCTGGCCACAGCCTCCGCGCCCGTCAACTCCCCCTCCCTCTTCCTCGAGGCCAGCTCCTGGAGCAGCTCCCTCGCCAAGACCGTCAACCAGGAATTCGCCTTCCTCACCGTCGTCTCCGGCAACAACACCCCCAGCCCCACCTCCACCCTCCAGCTCTGGTCCGGCACAGCCGGCGTCGCCCCCACCGGCCTCTCCATCAGCCAAAAAGGCATCATCACCTTCGCCCCCGGCCAAACCTTCCCCGGCGTTGCCACCTCCGGCGGCGCCATCAACGCCACCAGCTACGACCTCGGCGGCGCCACTTTCGCCACTGGTAACGCGTCGCAGAACAATGCCTTCCTCGGCTTCGCCGGCACTGCGAACGCCCCAGCCAGCAGCGACTACTCCACCGGCGTAGGCAGCTATGCCCTCTCCGCGCTCACCAGCGGTTCGTTCAATTCCGCCCTTGGTTCCGATGCTCTATCCAGTACCACCACCGGCGTCGACAACACCGCAACCGGCTTCGGTTCGCTCAGCGCAAATACAACTGGCGGCGACAACACCGCATCCGGCTTCTATTCGCTCGTCAACAACATCACCGGCAGCTTCAACACCGCGGTCGGCCTTGAAGCTGCCTCCCACAACACGACAGGGTACGAGTTGACCGCTGTGGGCGCCGGTGCCGGTCCCGACGGGCAGTCGCCCGCACTCACCAATGCAACCGCCATCGGTTACGGATCGGTCGTCAGTCAAAGCAACTCCCTCATCCTCGGCCAAACCGCCGCTGGCTACCCGGGCACATCCTACGTCAACGTCGGAATCGGCACCTCCAACCCCGCCGCCACCATGGAAATTTCGGTCAATGCCCCCAACGTCCTCGGCCCCACTCTTCTGCTCTCGAACCCTGGGGGCACGACGCAATCCGGCCACGCCTCGGCAGCCTCCCTCGACTTCAAAACCTATGCGCACGCCAGCACCGAGAATGCCCCCACCTCCCGCATCGAAGCCCTCGACAACGACTACGGCAACAACCTCGTCCTCCAAACCAAAATCCCCGGCAGTGACAGCAACCCCCTCGCAACCGTAATGTCCCTCACCGCCGGTAAGGGCGGCTACGTATCCATCGACAATCCCATCATCGTCGGCTTCTACAACGGCGTTCCCGTCAATGGAGAGTACGTAGCCGAGTTAGGAGGCAACGTCAGCGTCGACGGCACCGTCGCCTCCGATGAGGCGGCACTCCGCATCGACCACCCCACCGACCCCGCCAACAAATACCTCCAGCACGCCTCCGTCGAGTCCTCCGAAATGGTGAACTTCTACTCCGGCAACGTCACCACCGATAAATTCGGTCAAGCCACCGTCCAGCTCCCCGACTGGTTTGAAGCCGAAAACGCCGACTTCCGCTACCAGCTCACCACCATCGGCCGCGACGCGCACGCCTGGATCGCCCAAAAGGTAGCCAATCACCAATTCAAAATCGCCACCAACGCCACCTTCGTCGAAGTCTCCTGGCAAATCACCGCACTCCGCCAGGACCCCTACGCCAAAGCCCACCCCCTCATCGTAGAAAAGGAAAAGCCCGAGGCCCAACGCGGAACCTACCTCCACCCAGAACTCTACGGCCAGCCCGACGAAAAACGCACCCTGTCGGCAAACCGCGAAAAGCGATTGAAAGCGCAGCAATCCGCCCCGGCCTCAAGCCTCAAATCGAACAACTGAGGGTATGGGGTGCCCTACATCTCGATATTCGGTTTGAGATCTGGGAAACGCAGTTGAACATACCGGGACGCGCCCATTTGCCAATCTGGATCACGCATCTTCGGGGAAGATTCGAGGCGATCGTCTATCGGTAGCTTCGTGGCAGGCTAAGGTGGCCCGAAGCAGGCAGCGACGCAGAGCGACCCTTTCGCGACGGAGTTGACCGAGACCAATTCGCTGCGAGTGACGAATTGTGGCATGGCTTTATGAATGAAGTCGCATAGGAATAGAATCAAGGGTCTATGATCATTTCCCGCCTCGAATTGAAGAATTGGCGCAACTTCCGTCATGCAGAGATCGACTTCACCGAAAGGGTATTCCTCGTGGGACCCAACGCATCGGGCAAATCGAACCTGTTAGACGTGTTCCGTTTCCTCAGAGATGTTGCCAAGCCCGGCGGAGGTCTGCAGAGGGCCGTCCTCCAGCGGGGCGGCCTCTCGAAAATAAGGTGCCTGGCCGCGCGCAAAGAGCCAGATATCGAAATCGACTTGACGCTGTCCGACGATGGAACCAAGAGCGATTGGCGCTACGCCATTGGAATCACGCAACAGGTTCGGGGACATCGGCAGCCAAAGTTGCGCTATGAACGGATTTGGAGGTCCGGCGAGTTGGTCCGCCAGCGACCAAATGCAGATGATGAGAAGGACGAGGAACGGCTGACTCAGACTCACCTGGAGCAGATCAACTCAAACTTTGAATTTCGCGACATTGCAAGACTCTTCGAGTCGATCCGCTATTTGCACCTGGTGCCTCAATTGCTGAGAAGTCCGGAAACGTTTCAGGGACCAACCATCCCAGACGACCCGTACGGGCGCAATTTCCTCGAGATGGTCGCCAAAACCCCCGAGAAGCTGCGCAAGTCCCGTTTGAAGCGAATAGGAGACGCTCTGAGGGAGGCTGTTCCGCAACTCAAAGACTTTACCGACACCAAAGATGAAGCTGGCGTTCCTCATTTGGTTGCGACCTACACGCACTGGAGGCCGCACGGGGCTAGACAACGCGAAGATCAATTTTCCGACGGTACGCTGCGGCTCATTGGACTCTTTTGGTCGCTTCTTGAAGGCGATGCGCCTCTGTTGCTTGAAGAACCGGAATTGTCCCTGCACTCCGCCATTGTCGCGAGACTCCCAGCGCTCATCGCCAGACTTCAACGGAAAAGGCGGCGACAGGTATTCGTAACTACTCATAGCGTAGAGATGCTCTCCGAGAAGAGCATTGGCGGTGAGGAGGTGGTCATACTAACGCCTAGCGTTGAAGGGACCAACGTGCAAGTGGCATCCTCGGTTGAAGACATTCGCCAACTCCTCGACGCGGGTCTCAGCGTCGGCGACGCAGTACTGCCAAGAACCAGGCCGGCAGAGTTAGATCAACTGAGTCTATTCGAATGACATCCATTCCTATGAACCTCGCAATTGAAGACGAATTGAGCGAGAAAGTCTTGCTTCGCCTCTTGACGTCGGCGGGCAGGTATCTGGTCGGCTCAGTATACGGTCGAAGCGGTTTCGGGTACCTCAAGAAGACAATTCGCGGCTGGAATAACGCGGCTAAAAGCATGCCCTTTCTGATCCTGACAGACCTCGACATGGCAAATTGCCCGGCAGAACTGATTTCCGCTTGGTTACCCGTGCCTAAGCATCCAAACTTGCTGCTCCGGGTCGCCGTTCGCGAAGTCGAGTCATGGATTCTGGCGGATGCTGAAAATGTTGCTAGATTGCTTGGCGTGTCGCCAAATCTCCTGCCTGCCGCTCCGGATTTGGTCATGGACCCAAAACGTGAACTCGTGAACCTCGCAAGGCAATCGAGGTTAAAATCCATACGGGATTCCATTGCGCCCAGAGCGGGCAGCACCGCTAAGCAGGGACCGGACTACAACCACATCCTTGGTTCGTTCGTCAGGGATACATGGGATATTCAGGCTGCCTCCCTTCGATCACCAAGTCTTGATCGAACTGTCGGAATACTACGGTCATTCCAGCCTCACTGGCCCCAGCAAGAATAGCTCTCGGAGGCAATTACAGTGGCGAACCGGCAGAATGCGAAAACCCGACTCAGCCAACTCCTCGCCGAATCGCAGCATCCACCCGTCTCGCCTGCGCTGAGCGAGCAATTCAGTGCCTACCTGGCCCTGCTCCAAAAATGGAACGCCAAAACCAACCTCACCGCCATTCGCGACGAAGAAGGCATCCTCAGCCGCCACTTTCTCGAATCCATCCTCTGCGCCAGCGCCCTCCCCGCTGGCATCCAAACTCTGCTCGACTTCGGCTCTGGCGCCGGACTTCCCGGAATCCCCATCGCCCTCATGCGCCCTGAAATCGCCGTAACGCTCGCCGAATCCCAGAACAAAAAAGCCGCCTTCCTCCGCGAAGCCGTCCGCACACTCGGTCTCAACACCCAAATCCACTCCGCCCGCGCCGAACAATTGCAGCGGAAATTCGACTGCGTCGCCCTCCGCGCCGTCGACAATATGGCCGCCGCCATCTCCGCCGCCATCGCGCTGATCGCCCCAGACGGCTGGCTCGCCGTCCTGACAACGCGCTCCGAAGCAACGGCAGTCGCGCAAATCGCGAATCGCACAGCCGAACTCCACTGGCAGCCGGAAATTGGGCTCGAGGCCGGTACGGAACGCATTCTTTTGCTCGCACAGGGGTAAGAATCGCAGTTCACCCCGCCATTATCGCCATTCACCCCCAATTTCTCGCAGTTCGCCTTAAATTGTTCCACGTGGAACAATTTGGCCGCGCCTTTTGCAAAAGAGAGCTGGGTGGCCTCGCCGCCCATTGTTCCACGTAGAACAATCCGCACTCAGAGCCGGCCGTCACCGATTTCCACCGCGATCCACAACCTTCCGAGATTTCTCCACAGAAACCTTCCGCTGCTTCAGGAATCCCCTTTCGCATCGCTCCGCTTCCAGATAGTCTTGTCTTCCATGGGCAAAATACTGGGAATCGTGAATCAAAAGGGCGGCGTGGGCAAAACCACCACCGCAATCAATCTCGCCGCCTGTCTCGCGCTTGACGGACTCAAAATCCTGCTCGCCGACTGCGATCCCCAGGCCAACGCCACCTCCGGCCTCGGCATCCAGCGCGACGACAACCGCCCCTCCGTCTACGACGTGCTCATGGGCGACGCGACCGCCGCGGAAGTCTTGCTCCCGACCGAAATCGCCAATCTCACGCTGTTGCCCGGTAGCAAAAACCTGACTGGCGCGAACATCGAACTGGCCAGCGCCGAGGACCGCGCCTTGCGCCTGCGCCACGCGCTCGAAACGGTGCAGCAGAATTACGACCTGGTCGTCCTCGACTGCCCGCCCGCTTTGGATCTCTTGACGCTGAATTCTCTCGCCGCAGCCGACAGTCTGATCGTGCCCATGCAAGCGGAATATTTTGCGCTGGAGGGGATTTCCGAGCTGGTTTCGACGCTCGAACGGGTGCGCGCGGCGGTCAATCCCAAGTTGATTATCGAAGGCGTGCTGCTGACCATGTACGACGACCGGACCAATCTGGCGCAGCAGGTGACGGAGACGCTGCGGGAGTATTTCAAAGACCGGCTCTTCCGCACGGTGATTCCGCGCAATATCCGGCTGGCGGAGGCGCCGAGCCATGGCAAGCCGGTGGCGCTTTACGATGCGCGGTCGCGCGGTACGGAGGCGTATTTCGAGCTGGCCGCGGAGTTTCTGGAGCGCAACAAGATTCCCAATCCCAGAGCGGAAGCGCGCAAGAAGGCAATTGCTGAGGCTGAGGCGGGCGGCAAAAGCGGCAAGACGGTACGTTTCTGGCCGTATGGATGAAAACCCGAATTGTTCCACGTGGAACAATCGCTTCTTCGACGGGCAACCGGCCGATTCGATCCCCGGCTCAGTTTAGCGGAATGTATGGAAATTCGACGCAATTGTTCCACGTGGAACAATTGCCATTTTTAGAGATTGAGGATGAAATTCGATGGCAGTTGGACAGGTTGGCAATTTGGATAAGCGGAGGGCTTTGGGGAAGGGATTGGATTCGCTGTTGCCGCGGGTGACGGCGCCGCTTCCGCCGGCTTCCGCCGTGCTCGAAGGCGAGGCGGGGAAGCCGCTGGAGATTGCGCTGGAGGCGATCGACCGGAATCCGTATCAGACGCGGACGAATTTCGACGAAAAGCTGATTGCGGAGCTGGCGGAGTCGATCGCAGCGAATGGGGTGGTGCAGCCGATCCTGGTGCGGAGTTTGCCGAATGGGCGCTACCAGTTGATTGCCGGGGAACGGCGGTGGCTGGCCTCGCAGAAGGCCGGGAAGGCGACGATTCCGGCGATTGTGCGGCAGGTTTCCGATTTGCAGGCGATGGAGATCACCATTGTCGAAAACCTGCAGCGTGCCGATTTGAATCCGATCGAGCAGGCGCGGGCGTATGAGCGGTTGGGGCGCGAGTTTGCCATGACGCAGGAGCAGATGGCGTACCGGACGGGCAAGGACCGGGCTACTGTCGGCAACTTTCTTAGATTGCTCAAATTACCGGAGAGCGTACAGCAGAAGATATCGACTGGGGTGTTGAGTTTTGGCCATGCGAAGGTTTTGATGACGCTGGAGCACGCGGAAGAGGTGGAAAGGGCGGTGCAGCAGATTCTTGCACTTTCGCTTTCTGTTCGCTCTTCGGAGGCTGTGGTCGAAAACATTCGCTTCCCCGGATTGGCGGAGGGGCGGGCGGCGAAGGCCGAAAAGGCGCAGAAGAAGGCAGTCGATCCGAATGTGAAGGCAGCGCAGGAGAAGCTGCAGCGGGCGCTGGGTTTGCGGGTGCGGATCGAGGACAATCGCGGGCGCGGACGAGTGATTATCGAGTATGGGCGGCTCGAAGATTTCGATGCGCTGATGGAGCAGGTGTGTGGGGAGGAGTAGTTTCTAGGGACTAGGGACTAGGGACTAGGGACTAGGGACTAGGGAATAGGGACTAGGGAATAGGGACTAGGGACTAGGGAATAGGGACTAGGGAATAGGGACTAGGGACTAGGGACTAGGGACTAGGGAATAGGGAATAGGGAATAGGGAATAGTGGTCAGTGTGAGTGTGATTGTGAGTGGGAAAGGCGGTTCGCGTTTTGCGCGAATTGGGTTGCAGTTGCGGTTTCCCACCCAGATTTGCGGTGTTGCGGGCTAAGAAGCGGGTTCTTCGCCGCGCTCGGTATGACATGCATTGGTTGGCGCGACCGCGGCGATCATTGGATTGGGTGTGTGGCGAGTTCGTCGACTAGGCGGACGGTTTCTAGGCTTCCGGTGATTGCCTGGCCGATCAGGCGGACTATGTATTCCGGGTCTTCGTCGCGGTTGGGGTTGGTGCGGAATTGGGCGAGGGACCAGCCGGTGATATTTTCGCTGCGGTTGGCGCCGCCTTCGTCGTCGGTGTAGAAGGGAAGCGTGGATGCTGCTTCCCGCTAGATTTGCGATCATCGCAATTTCGGCTATTCTCCTGGAATGATATTTCAAGAGCTATTTGACAGGGGCTTTCAGTGCCGTTTCGAGTCTCATGCGGGCGCGATCCTCGAACATGATTTCCCCGATGCCGCCCAGGAAATTTCAAGTGTGCTTGCCGGTGTGGAGGTTCCGATAACAGAGATTATTGGTTCCGGAGGTGGGGAAACCAAGGGGACGCAGCGTATGCGTCGCGGTTTTGCCGATGCGCTTTGGAATAAGAAGTGTTTTGAGATTCGGAAGATCATAAATGGAGTCGAGAAGGAGTCGATTTCGCATGAAGTGGATCATGTTAAGGCGTTTCCGAACGGTGAGATAGCGCTCGAGATTGAATGGAATAACAAGGATCCTTTCTTCGACCGGGACTTAGAGAATTTCAAACGCCTTCACAACGAGGGTGCGATAAGCCTTGGAATCATCGTGACGCGCGGCGAGGCCCTGCATGATCGAATGCCGGAGTTTGTGCAGCGGTTTGCGGAGATGAACGGGATAGCCTCATTCGACGACCTTGAGCGGTTGAGCATCTTCCCAACCCTTACTCAGAGGCAGCAAATCAGAAAGTGGCATGATCGGTTGGTCCATCCCCTCCCCTTCGCGGAGGCATGGCGCAAGAAGTTTGTCAGCGACAAATATTCGTCCTCCACGACTCACTGGGCGAAGTTGATGGACCGTGTTCAGAGGGGCGTCGGAAACCCCTGCCCGCTTCTTCTGATCGGTCTCCCGGACTCGATTGTGTCCTTTTCAGCCGGTTCCGAGGTGGAAGTAGCAGCACAGATCGAAAGGGCTAGTTTGGACAGCGCAGTTCTTGAAAATACCGGAACGGCGAGTTGAACCGGCTACTGGATGCTCCCGAAGGGGAGTCCTGTGTTTTGCGAGTGATTCGCGTATGTGCTCCAAGTTGGAGAGTAGTCGTCCGCCTGGTTTCCCCATGAAGTCCAGTTCGGGCGGTTTCCCCTGGCGAACAATTCGAGGAACGGTCCATGGCTGCAGTCCTCGATCAGGGGATACTGTTCGTCGGGCTTCCTGGAATGTTCGCGCTTTCGGCTAGAAATGTAGTTCACCTGAGATCTTCCTGGCGCCAAGGTTCGCGCATTTTTCCCCCTTACACCGAATAGCAAGATTTCCGTAACATTCCTAAAATAGAAACCGACACCGCGCCCATCGGAGCCTCCGTCCTTCCGGATCTTGTGCCAAATGATGTTGCTCTTGTATTGGAATCCCCAGGACTTCATCACATCCAGGCCGTCAGGGAGCAGGGCGTTGGGAACCCATAGATAGAGATGGCAGACGGGCGCGGCAGCATGAACGACCGGGAGCGCCTTGATTTCGGGAAGGGACATGGTCTCATACCGGGACAGGCGGGCATGCTCTGGAGCTACTTTGCCAGTGCGGTTTTGGAACTGCCAAGGCGGGTCCGCCAAGATGGTCCCGAAACGTCTGCCGTTCACAAAGCTTCGGAGTTCTTCAGACGCGTCTTTCTTCATTTTCAATCCCAATTCCATGTTTTTATGCTACCCGTATTCTCAGAACGATAGCGAATTTTAGGCGAAGCAATGTTTATCAAAAGTGTGCAAAAACCGGTACGAAACGTGTGTTCTGAAATGGGACTAAAAAGTGCCTTCCGAAACCTTGGCCCACCCCGTAGGAAACGCTTTTATGCAATTGGTTCCGAGAAGGTCGGGGCGAAAGTTGTATTGGAAAAGGGAGTCGAGGACCTTTTCGATTTCGGCGGCGATGATGTCGCGGCGGTTGAACTCGGGATTGTTGCCGATGGGGCGGAAGATGCGTTCGGTTAGGAGGTGCTGGACGAGCATCTCGTCTACTGCTTCGTCTTTGAGGCCGGGGTTGATGGATTCGCGGCAGAGGTTGGCGAAGGCGGTGAAGGGTTCGCGGAATGTCTTGTTGGTGCGGTGCTCTTCGGCGATGAGTTTGAGCGCGCCGTGAGCGATGTCTGGGATGCGGGCGGAGAATTCGCGGACGGCGCGGTCCCAGTCTTCCTGGTGAGGTTGGCGGTATTCGAAAAAGGGGCGGAGGACATCGACGAGCTTTATGGGTTCGGTGATTTCCCCGTCGAATTCGATGCGGTCGTCTTGGACGAGCAGGGCGTGGGTGGGGGTTTGGAAGAGGATGTTGGTGCGGGGTAGCCGAGGGCCATTTTCTTTTCGGCTTCGGGGCGGAAGTCGTCCTTGGAGTCCTTGGCCTCCCGGAAGCCTTGCGCGAGGTTGAATTCATTGAGGAGGGCGGTATGGATGCGCAGTGGGTGTTTGCCGGTTAGGGTGAGTTGGTATTCGGTAAAGAGCGTGAGGCGCAACTGGCGGGCGCAGGCTTTGAGTAGGTCTTCGAAGGCTCCTCGGATGTTGCCTTCGTTGTCGAAGCGCGCCGCCCCAAATCTGGCGGGGGTCTCGTAGTAGGCATTGATGGGGGTGTGGGTCGGCTTTAGGTTGCGGTGCGGCATGGTTGAGTTCAGGATACGGGGAAGCGGGCGGGTTGGGGGCTGGAGATTGCATGGGGCGCCTTTTGGGAAACAGGGCGATAGGGGCAGCGAGTTAGCGTGCTAGGCGGTTAGCGGAATCATTGGGAAAAGCAGATTCCCCGAGGGAATGACAGACAGAAAAGCAAGGGCAAGAACAAGAGTAAGAAGCGGGTCCTTCGCTACGCTCAGGATGACAAAGTTGAATGGTTGGGAAGACGAGGTTGAGTGGTTGGGAAGACTAGGTTGAGTGGTTGGGAAGACGAGGTTGAGTGGTTGGGAAGACGAGGTTGAGTGGTTGGGATAGTAGAGCGGAGAGACAGGGGGGCGAGATCCGTGAGTTATTCGGGGTTGGTATACCAGTGGACGCCGGCGCCGGTTAGGGAGGCTTGGTCCATTAGGGAGGAGATTGCGATTTTGGGGGTGAAGTTGGGAGCGAGGGCTTTTTCCGTGGCGGGGAGGAAGAGTTGGTGGGCGCGGCTAATGCCTCCGCCGAGGACGATGAGGTTGGGGTGAAAGGGTTGGGTGTGCTGGTTTAGGGCACCTCCGAGGTGGCGGCCGAAGTCGGCGAAGGCCTGGCGTGCGCGGCAGTGGGCGGCGTAGGGGTCTTCCGGCAGGAGGGCGGTAGTGTCGGCGCCGGACTCGTCTTGCGGTGGGCAGGGGTGGTCGCCTTTGGCGGTTTCAGCAATGGAGGCTACTTCGGCTTCGAGGCCGGTGAGGTTTTGGTATTGGCGGCGGAGGAAGCGGGTGGAGACGAAGTCTTCGACGGTGGCTCCGTTTAAGGGCAGATTCCAGATTTCTCCCCCGGGTGGGACGCCGGGCTCTCCACCTGGAAGGCCGGCGGGGATGGCGATTTTGCCGCCGACGGCGAAGGCGCAGCCGATGCCGGTGCCGAGGGTGATGCCGATGGCGCGGTCTGCGCTTTTGGCTGCTCCGGCGCCGATTTCGCCGAGGAGGAAGGCGGCGGCGTCGTTGACGAAGCGCACGTGGGAGGGTTGCCAGCCGAAACGATGGGCGATGGCGGATTTGAGGTCTATGCCGAGCAGGGATGGGAGTTTGTGGGTCATTTGGCTGACGCCGTTAGCGTAGTCGAATGGGCCGGGCATGGCGAGGGCGGCTCCGGCGAGGCCTTCGAGAGGAATGCCGGCGAGGGAGGCGGCGCGTTGGGCGAGGGCGTGGAGGAAGCGGAGGAAGCCGTGGGCTGGGCTGCCGGCGTGGTGGGCGAATCCTTCGGCTGGCAGAGGGGCGTGGGCGATGCCGCGCAGGGTGTAGGAGTGAGGCGCGCAGATGGCGGCGGAGATGTGGCTGCCGCCCACGTCGAAGACGAGGACCGGTCCGGAATTGGGGCCGGCGATGGGGGCGGATTGCGCGGTGGTAACGGTATCAGGCATGTTTTCCGCTGAAAGGACCGACGATTTCCGTTGTATCACACGGGGTGCGGTTGAGCGGAGTTCTTGGGCGGGGGGGCGGCGGAAGCAAGGGCAAGAACAGAAGCGGGTCCTTCGCTGCGCTCAGGATGACAAGA
>Ga0209208_10011416_pt1 | contig 11372 bp, 9 predicted proteins | sample S1TSphfallax_3_FD_187694 | JGI IMG/M metagenome (GOLD analysis project Ga0209208, IMG submission 187694) | Host-associated microbial communities from peat moss isolated from Minnesota, USA - S1T2_Fd - Sphagnum fallax MG (SPAdes) (version 2) | ecosystem: Host-associated > Plants > Peat moss >...
CTTATTGTCTCATTTTGAATTTCCTTTTAGAATTGTTTAAACTTACTGAATATCTCAAAGATTTTCTAATTAATGAGATAAACCTAAGTTTTTCTTTAGAAGTCATCCTTCATTTTTTGGTGTAGATACTTTTGCACAAAGTGTTCTTCTTTGCCATAAACCTATAGCATTTTACATATCATAGAGAGCATTCTACCTATCATAGAGAGTTATGCTTTGTCAAACAGGTCCATTTCACAAGAACTTTGTGGAGCACATTAATGAAGCATGTTTTCAAATGATGAGAAAAATGGGAGTGTGTTGTAGCTAATTAAAAAATTCTAGTGTCATACAATATATGAAGGTGTACTCTTAGTTTACTCATCCCATATATTTGAGATGTGCATGTCGACAATTGCCCCTCACATAAGGAGATATGAACATGAGATATGCATGGATTATACAGAGGTAAAGAACCAAAGATGTGGTTTAGAAGCAGAAAAAACTTGGGGACGTGATTGGTGCTCAGATTCTGCACAACATGGGAAATGAAATACACACAGTGTTGTAAAATCACAAGCTCAAGTTTATAATAATCACTGCAAACAATCTCACATGATCAAGTTCCAAAATGTCTTGCCCATTTCTACACATTCAATGCACTATTTAGATTTTCTTGGACCCAAGTATACATGTTAGTGCACTTGTGAACTCAGAGGTGGATCCACCTGTACACTGGATTTGATGTGGATTTTGCACCTTGGATTTCAACATTTTGTGTTTTTTTCTATCCAAGTGAAGAGGTGAAACATGTGATTGTCCTGTGTCTTGATAGAAAAAAAAAGTACTGTGTCAAATTCACTCTTCAACCAAAAGGTGACTGTGCAGCAGTAGTGTTCACACTTTTCGTACAGAAATTTATCACTTGGAGGTTTGGAACACTTTCCTTGCATTTGAAAGCAATTCCACTAGCTTCCGAGACTTTTTATGACTAGTCATACGGCCTTGTTGGTTGAGAAGCTCGTGCAAGCGTTGACGGTCATCTTGCACATCCGGATGCATTGTACCCAGCTTCTCCTCCTTCACCTCCAACATCTCCTCCAACAAGGTGATGGCATCCTCGATCCTGATGACCAAATCCAATCTCCAATTAGTACAATTTAGCAAAATACAACACAAGGTTCAAGATAGGGAGTCTATGGTGGATGTAAAAGTACCTCCCAAGAGCATCATATGTGCCAGCAAGATTATTGCATACATCAAGTGTATCCAGATGGTCAGCTCCAGATGTTTGTTCAAATACATCCTTGGCTTCCTCAAACACAGCCGCTGCCTGCTTAATGTCACCCAGCTCAACCAAAGTTAGCCCTATTTGGTTCAAAATCATGCCAAACAGTGCAGTTGTCTTCCCTATTCCATCCTTGATCTTCCCAGCTGCACTTCTAAGGGCGTCCAAAGCAAGCTCAAAGTCTTGCATCATGTAGTGGAGGATTCCTATTTGAGCTTCGATTCCAGATACTGCAATTTGTGAACCTGTGATTTCATCAAAAGCAAAAATTGTCAATTGTCTCTATTTTTCAGGAGTTGGGATAATTGGTGTCTCATTTCAATAACAAACAAAAATATTCATTCCAAATGACAACTGCAGGATGTTACCTGGTGATTTGTCAAGGATGTTGAAAGCCCGTTGCAGGAGGAAAAGGGCAGTCTCTTTCTCATTCAATTGCTCAAGAATGGCAGCAATGTCAGCCAGCCCGTGAGCAACATCTCCAGGGGCATGTCCAGCTCCCTGTTTTCCATAGATGCGGAGTGCAGCTTCACAATAGGATTTTGCCTCACCAGGTTTGTTAGTCCTCAGGTGGAACTCTGCTAAGTTCACAAACGCTGATGCAACAAGACTGTGATTGTCACCTTTCAAGTTCTTGAAGTCCATAAGGACCTTCTCGTAACAAAGAAGTGCTTCACCATCACGACCAAGTGCAAGCAAACAATCTCCGATGCTTGAGTTTGTTGTTGCCACATCAACCTAGGTAGTACACACAAAAAGCGTTACACAAGCACATACAAATCAGTTTGACCATAAATCAAGAAACAAAAGCAGAGGAAAAATTACACAACCTGTGAATCAGGATCACATTTGATTCCAGGTGACAGATCACAGTAACAAACTTGTCCAAAGAAGTGATCTCTGTGGAGCCACCTTTGGACATGAGCAACAAGTTTTTACCTCCTCGGCATGTTCAACAAAGATGGAATTAGCATACACCAAACTGTCCAAAGCCTTGCCATGGTCTCCTTCTGCAGTATGGATGGTGGCAAGAAGCTTGCGGTCTCGAGCTTCCTCCAATGATCCAGAGTCACAGTGGTTTGTATGGATCAATAAAGCATGCCCACACATCTTCTTGGCATCTACAAACTCCATTGCCTGCAAGGTACCACCACAAGAACTGTCAACATCTGTTTCAAGACAATTTGCTGGAGAACTTGTACGATGGAAGAAAACAGAAGCAAAAGGAAAAACAAGGAAGAACAAGAAGAAGAACCAGAACAACAAGAACAACAAGATGATGAGAAACAGAAACCTGTAAGTGTGCTTCTGCAATGTAGTTACAAGTTTCTGCTACACTGAGATCGAATTCTCCAACAACTGATTTCTGGACTTGCAGCGCGGCATGGTACGATTGTAACGCAGGTCCTTGTTTGCCTGCGAGATTCAAGGTATCACCGAGCTGCATATGGCCAGCAAAGATGGCCAAAGCATGCTCCTCGCCTTGATTCATATCAGGAATGGTGAGAGAGCGCTCAAGAACACTCACAGCATCTTCATACTGCCCAAGCTGGCAATGCAAAGCAGCCAGTACATGAAGACTGATGACCAGATTCAAACTGGAGGACTCTCCATCATCATGATGAGCTTCTTTGCCCTCGTAGTATTTCACAGCACGAATGCAATACTCCAGTCCTTTCACTGGGTTCTCTCCAGAGGCATGAGCTTTGGCAATCTTAATGAGGTAAGGACCCACATTGCTGTCTATGGCTGGTCCTTCATCCTTCATGTAAGCATCTAGAAATGCAATGGGGATTGACTTGTGAGTGCCAACTTCTGCACCACTGAGAGCAGCAAGACAGTGGCTGTTGCTGCTGTTGAGAGTGGAATCGGTTGCAACGTTCCTGTGCAAGATTCCCCCCTGCCTTTTCCTCTTTACCAAAATGTCTTTCAATGCAGCTGGGGTTTGGAGAGTAGTCCTTTGATCGTAATCTTCTTCATCGTTTGGAGCTTTGAACCCGGCGTGGGAAGCAATTTTCTTCTCATCGTAAGTCTTTGAGGACATACCTCTTGCAACAGCCGATGATATCTCGTGAACATCATCATGGGATTGTTCTTGTTCTTCTTCAAGTCCCAGCCTCAATTCCTCGACTTTGTCATTCACCATTCTTCCATTCTGAAACACCACCACGATGTTGTCGTCAACACTAGAAGTCTTGTCATGATGAGCTTGTCCAATTTCGCCATGTATGTCCTGTTGGAGAAAATCTTGAGAAGATTTCTCATTCGCAAGTACTTTGGACCCCGTGGGCTTTGTCTTCTTCTCATGAGACATCGACGACGCCTTCTTGGGCAAATCTTTTGGTGGCGACAATCTTGGAGAGATCTTGGAAGACGATTTCTTGAACGATCTCCATGGTGACTTCTTCGCTACTACTGTTGTTGTAGTTTTGGGATGAACTTGTGCAACCTGTACTTGATCGGTGGTGGTGCTAAGTACACCACCACTGCCAATGTCTGCTGTCACCACACTAGACCAGAGTGATGAAGGCTTGCACGGAGTCTCAGATGGCCACCGAGTTGTCCCCGCATCCATCACCGCATCTGGCATTGCCTCAAAACTCGTGGACGAGTGGGGAGGCATTTGGACCCAAAATACTCACAATCCACCTGAGAGAGAGAGAGAGAAAGAGAGAGAGAAGATCCGTCAACCTGATCTTGCAAGAAGCAAACCAACGACACACAAAACAAAACCCCGAATGGCACTAAAAAACTTGCAAATGCTACAAGATCACAGGTTGTAAGACAGCTCTAAACTTCTCCTTCACCAAAGATTCAAAAAAAATCTTTTCCTACAACGTTGATAGCAGCAGCAACACTGAAGCAAAACTAAGAAACCCAGAAAAAAGACGAGAATTGGAGTTGTTGATCAGGCTGTTTGTGAAAGAAAGGAGGAGAAAGAACAGAAATTGCTGAATTTTAGATCTTCAGCAGTTTGGGAAAAACAGGGAGGACAAAGAATTGGTTTATGCTGAATTTTGATCAGCAGGAGTTTGTGCAAGAAGAAGCTAAGAATGTAGTAGGCATGGCTGTGAAGATAGAGAGAGAGAGAGAGAGAACGAGCATATGATGAGAAGAACTAGGGGTGTGTCAGTGCTCTTCAGAGAGTTCAATGATTGTGTAGGAAGACCTTCAACAATGACAGAGCATATATATCCTTACAACTAAGCAGAGATGGGCACTGGAAATATTTTACATGGCTGCTGTTTTGGCTAGTTTGCTCACTCTCTCAAACTTCAAACAAAAAGGAATTTTCAGCTGGAGAAAAGGAATAGTTCCTAACTAGACTTTTTACTTCTTCAATTGGGTATCATTCATTTGGCTTATTTGGATCTCCAGGAGTAAATGGAAAAGGTTCTCTAAATCCATTAGAAAAAAACTTAGCAATAGATTACGAAGTACATCCTCCATGTTTTCAAAGTGTTTGTTTCCTTTTCATACTAACTTAAAGTTTGGCAGGATTTCATGGTCTGTAGATTGTTCCAAATTTGAGAGGTTGTTACCAAAAAGCAAAGCAGCAGAAACAAAAAGGGAGGATGAAAGTGGGAGGAAGTTTTTAACTTTTTTTTCCCGCTTGTGTGTATCCGCAGAACAGCAGTGTCAGTAGGTTCCAAATTTCAGATCTTGGTTGCTACCAAAAAGGGAATCAGCAAAAAAGGAAGAGATGGTACTACAGTTCTTCCCTGACTAGGTACTAGAGAGGTCAAGAAAGTGATGCGCCAACACTGTCATTGCTGTTGTTGATAGATGGCGCATAATGCAACAATCATAGCATTTGTGGGGCCTCTCAAATGCAGATTTGCAGTTTGTAAAATGAACTTCCAAGACCTTTAATATCGTGCACACTCAAGTCTATGGATTTTTCTGGAATCCTTGAACAGCAATAGTCTGGAAGCAGAATAGGCCCAGGCATAAACTACAAGACCTGAGAAGAGTCCTTTACTATTATGTGGGTATTTATGATGTTGTGCAGTTCTTTGATAATAACTCATGTACTGGTTTCTTTTAATTTTTAGAAATAAAAGAACCTCCAATTCTTGGTTTTTTAATATTTTCAAAGAACCGTGTTTTTTCATGAAAGAACCAGCAAAGAACTGCTGGTTTAGGGTACATTCCTTGACATGGTTCCTTGATTTTTTACGACCTTGGTTAAGGGTCCAAATCGGTCCAATGATTCTTGAGAACCACTGGACAAGGGCCCCAAGCAGTTTGGTTTTTTCTTTCGGGAATCACCCAATAGTGGTATATTTTACGTGCTGGTAGAGCAGAACAACCTGACTGAAATTTCCAGGTTGAATATTTTTTACCATGTTTTGGTCAGAAATCTCATTGAGTCAATACGGGGTCCAATAGGTTGCTTTCAGCATGCTCTACTAATGTGAAAATACACTGCCAACCTAATAATCAAGTCAAGGTCATGCAAGTGCTCATAGGTCTTTCAAGGATGATTGCAAGTTTGATGTCATTGTGTGTACTTTCCTCAATATTGTCTATCCTTGTGCACACATTAGGGATTTACAGATGCCAGTTGAACGGGAAGATAATTGATACAAGTTACAACCAGAAGCTCAAACTGTCACACACTCTCAAGACATAAGACAATTCTTAAATTCTTACTAAAGTCAATCTATTGTCTGATACAGGAATGAACATGGCAAATTCAATGAGGCTAATGAATTTCCCATTTTTATATCCTATGACTCAGTCAGAACTTGAACCGAATCAAGGGTGTTAATGCTTGCATTTGGTCTACCATTTCATCTTACCCATTGACGGTTTCAGATCTGCCTGGTTTTTGGCAATCTTTTTGATAGGCAAGTTTTTCATTTGGAAAATTGAAGTGGAGTGAATTTCTGTTCTTCAGTTCTGTTGAGAAACAACCAAAAGTGTTGCCGAGTTAAATTAGTAAAGGGTAACTGACAGATCCCTTCTGACAAACTGAACATGAAAGTTGAGAATGACATGAAAATTTGACGGTCTGACCAATTGTACTACGAGTTGACCTCCAAAATGTGCCAGGCATATAGGGGTCAAGCTGGGATAGAAATGGATGGCACCAAAGGGGTGGATGCAGCAGGGAAGGGGTGATTAAACAAGGAGGCTATAAAACCTTTAGAAGGAAACCGACCCATAATCTTCACAAGTGCCACATTTTGAATGGTGACTTTGTATAAAAAAACACTCTGACACCTCACGGTGATTTTTTCTTCCAAGTTCAACGATCCATTGAACATTTGACACCAATTGAGTGCAAGCTGACTGTGTTGTACTTACACTTTGGAATTTTAACTGCAATGTTATGTTGTGGGTGGAGAGCTGCATGTTTAGCAAGGATGTTGTCTATGAAGCTATGAAAATAGGTGGCCCAAGCTTTTGTTTGCTCCAGCAAAATGATCACTACCAACAACTGAGGATTTGGCTGGAGCATTGGTCCCACACCCCTCCCTTATTGCCAGAATGTTGGTCTTTGTAATTGGTGACCTCTTTTTTTTTTCATCAGTGTTCCATCATATACTCCTCATCTTTTCCAGTTAGATTGCTTCTTGGATTTTAGTTTGAAGGGATGATGATGCCATACCTCAAAACACTGTGTGCACATTCCCGTATGCCTGCGAGCGTGGTCATCCTCCTGCACTCATTAGACCCAATGTTCAACAAAGTCATTGCAACCCCTTCCCCAGCTTGTTATCTCTACAGCAGCAACTGTAGATGTGCTCGCTAGTGTTTCTTGCCAGAGAAGCAAAAGTCTGTCTTAGTGACACTCATATCTATCTCCAATGAAAAAAAATTCCTTCACACTTTTATTGAAGAACTTGCTTTTCTACACTCATACATATACGTGATATGGCATGTGCCAAAAAGAATCTGCAACTCACATGCCAACCAATTTCTTTCCTCTGAACAAGCTCATCTATGATGACATTGTAAGAACCAGTACACCAAAAACAAAATAACACCCAAAATTATGTTTCACCCAAACATCCAAGAAACATTATCACACAAAGTCCTTTGCAGGGCTCCATGGTGAGATGTTATTTCAAAATCAAATGTTTTTTTGGTTCAACTCAAATGGCGATGAAGGTTTTTTTTTTTTTTTTTTTTTTTTTCCTCCAATTTTGTGTAGTAATAAGGGCTTGTGCAAGGCAAGCCCGATTCTAGTAATCCCATTAGCTGAGAGTGTTGTACACGGTGTAAAAAAATTGATGCATCATTTTGTTTTTTTTTTAACCACGATACCAGACCAGTATCTGCTAGGTGTCATTGTAACAAAATAAAACAAAAGAAATGTGACACTCGGTTATGGTGTCTAAAAGTGTCCACTATTTACACCATCACAAAGTGCGGAGGTTTTTTTAATGTGATGTTCATCTACTACAGGAATTAAGCCAATTTTGGCTACAGGTAAGAAAGTAAAGTGAAGAAAATTAAGAATACTATGACGGCAACATGCTAGAACCTATTGTCTATGTATGATGATTTTGGAATTTTTCTTCTTAAAATCTGTTGTCTTTGACCCTTTTTTTCAAAAAAATCCTTGACATGAGTAGCACTGGATTTCTTTTGTTGCCAAGTGATGAAAATTAATCCCACCAAAATTTTAATTTTAAATAATAATAATAATAAATAAATAATAATGGGGATGATCCCATTAGCCAAGGATTTCTATTGGCATTCAAGTGTTAAATTGTGGCGAAAGGTTGACTCAATTCTTGTTAACATTTCATTAGACGAGGAGACATACAAAAAAATCAAATGTACATATGGAGCTGCCACTAGGATTAACTTACCTAATCCCTAAGTTAACCAATGAAGGAGAACATTGGAAGTTGATTAAAGCACCAAAACAATGAACACCTCTCAACACCCCTTCATACCAGCACCTCCCAAATCACATACATAGCAAACAATGAAACTCAGTATTTTGCTTTTGAAGATTCCCCTGCAATCCTTCTACTTGAGACAGGAGGGTGTATTGAGTGTCAAAGCCATAATTTTGGCACCCAATGTGCCAATCATTATTTGGAGTTTGGAGAATTCTAGCAAATAAACATATGCCACTGCTCCCTTTCCTTCTTGTTTGTCGCATTGGGTGAGATCATCGTAGCACATTTTGGATGCAATTTTTTGGGCGGTGCGAGTAGTGTAGGCCACGTCTCATCTCTCTACAAATGGCTACCCAGAATGAATTGTTGAATATATATATATGCATATACTACCATAGAAGAAATTATTAGGATACAAAAGGTCGCATGATTGATTGGATAACAAATAGGTGAAGGAAAAAGCCAGGTTCACATTGGACAATGTTGTTGCCAATTGGGTTTGTGGTTGACTTGGAGTTCAGAAATACTCTCTAGCATGTGAAAAACTCTTGGAAGTTGATTTGCTAGAAATTATCCAAAATCTCAATAAATCCACAAACAAAAGACTACCCACAAAGTTGTGTGAAGCCAAATGTCCAACATAGTCACATTGGACGAATGTCCAAAAGTTGAATGACTTTAGAAATTGATTGTCCAAATCAAGGCTAGTTGTACATTTGAAAGTTGTGTGTGAAGGAATACACAGAGTGAGTCCCCAAGACCATTCACTACCTTAATAATACTTTTGGCAAAATTCCAACTACCTAGGGCCAGGCTTCAATTGCCTTTGAGTGTGGGGGTGAACCAGCACCTAACAAAACTCAAGAAAATTGGGGTTGCTTCTTAACATGACTTACCTATACATATCCCCACCTGAGACAAAATGAGGGGCCTCCATGTCCAAATGCAACAATCATGGTATTTTACAAGAGGATTCACCCCAAAAGGTGAAGGTACTCACTCAAATTGGTTTTTCAGTTGCCTTTTTGGGGGGACTTTGCGTGAACCAGCACCCATGCTGATACCATGATAAAAAAATAACCACCCAAAGCTCGCTCTTGGATGCTACTAGGCTATACATTTGAAATTTCTCACCTCATCACTAAGTCAGGGTCTCTAAAACCAAATTTAACATTTCTTGGGTTCAATAGGTAGGGTGTTCTTTGCAAGGGGTAATAGCCAAGGCCAAAAATGGTGACAAACTCTTTTGGGAAGACAACTTTCATGCAGCCCAATGGAAGGCCCAAGCAAGCACTCAAGGTGCTTTGCTTTTTTTCCTTTGAAGTTTCAGGGGGAAAGGATTTTTTTTTCATTTTTCCTTGGTTCCCAATGTGTTCCCCAACATGTTCTCCATAGCACCTCACTTTTATCCCATATGCTTCAGCAAATGTTGTCCTCCTTTCACCTAGGTGGGCCAAAGGGGAGGAACTCTATACTTCAAAACTGAACCTTCTATTTTGGGGAGCCTTCATAATTTCATTTTTTTGAGTGATGGGCCAATCAAATTGGTTTGTTGCAAAAAAAGAAAATTGAACTTGGGAGGCACCTCATCTAATTAAGTGGCGAGGTGAATAAATAAGTACCCCGAGTTTATAATGGGGGTATTATCCCAGGCCAAAATTGGTGATGAACAGTTTTGGAAGTAGAAATTTCATGCAGCCAATGGGAAGGTTCAGCATGCACTCAAAGTGCCTTGATTTTTATTTTTCTTTTAAGTTTAGGGTGGGGCGTGGGGGGAGGGTCTTTGTTCATTTTTCCTTTGTTCCCTTCAAGTTCCCAATATGTTTCCTACGTTCCCAATGTGTTGCCCAAGGGTATTCCCAATAGCACCTCGCTTTAATCCCACATGTTTTGCCCAAAGTCCTCCCGTTCTCAGTGGGCCAAAGGGGGAGGCACTCCCTCTTTCCATAGAATCTTCCATTTTGGGGGGCCTCCTATAGTTTCAACTTTTTTTTGTGTTGGGCCAATCAAATTGGCTCATTGCCCAAAAAAAAGAAAAAAGCTGGACTTGTGAGGCACCCCCAACTAATTAATATGAAACAGAATACATAGTAGGTTTTCTTTGCAAGGGGAATTAGCACAGGCCAAAAATGGTGATGAACTCTTTTGGGAAGACAAATCTCATGCAGCTAATTGGATGAAGGCCCAAGCATGCACTCAAGGTGCCTTGCTTTATTCCTTTAAAGTTTCAGGGGGGAAGGATTTTTTTTTTCATTTTCCCCTGGTTCACAATGTGTTCCCACTATGTTCCCTTCAAGTTCCCAATATTCCCAATGTGTTCCCCAACATTTTATCCATAGCACCTCACTTTTATCCCATGTGTTATGGTAACCCTAAACCCACCTTTCACCTATATAGGTGGGCCAAAGGAGAGGAACTCTATACTTCAAAATAAAACCTTCTATTTTGGGGAGCCTCCATGGTTTGTTTTTTTTTTTTGGGAATGATGGGCCAATCAAATTGGGTGATTGAAAATAAAATAAAAACTGAATTTGGGAGTTCCATTGGCTATTCTTTTGATCAAGTTGGTTTTAGTTTGAAAATATTAGTTTCTTTTGCCTACGGCAGTAGTCCAACCTTATGACAAAATGTGGAGGCCATACACTCACTCGCTGACACCCCCCAAAAGTTCATTGGGGTGTTTTAAGTTCCACACTCCTTTGGGGATCTGGGGACTTGAGACTACAATACAATTTGTTTGTTGTCAAATACAATTTTGCTTGTCGTCAAATACAATTTTTTGACAATACAATTTTCTTGTTTCAAAATGCAATTTTGTTTTTGGTCATCAAACAATTTTTTGACAATACAATTTGCTTGTTGTCATGGGTATGGGGGACTTGAGACTACAATACAATTTGTTTGTTGTCAAATACAAGTTTGTTTGTCGTCAAATACAATTTTTTGAAAATACAATTTTCTTGTTTTCAAATACAATTTATTTTTTGGTCGTCAAACACAATTTTTTGACAATACAATATTCTTGTTGTCAAATATAATTTTGGTTGTCGTCAAATACAATTTATTGACAATACAATTTTCTTGTTTTCAAATACAATTTTTTTCTTGGTCGTCAAACACAATTTTTTGACAATACAATTTGCTTGTTTTCAAATACAACTTTTTTTTTTGTCGTCAAACATAATTTTTTGACAATGCAATTTGCTTGTTGTCAAATACAATTTTTTTTTTTGTCAAACACA
>Ga0209208_10011417_pt1 | contig 11372 bp, 11 predicted proteins | sample S1TSphfallax_3_FD_187694 | JGI IMG/M metagenome (GOLD analysis project Ga0209208, IMG submission 187694) | Host-associated microbial communities from peat moss isolated from Minnesota, USA - S1T2_Fd - Sphagnum fallax MG (SPAdes) (version 2) | ecosystem: Host-associated > Plants > Peat moss >...
CACTCCTTACCCACACGATCAGGATACCATCGGATGAAACCGTATATACTACATTTAGGCTCCATCCACCATTTGGTGACGTCATGCTGATGTAACTGGTTTTTGCGACTATTTGTCGCTTGCGACTTGTCTTATGCGACTAACAGCAAAATAGTTGTAAAATGTCGCCTGCAACTAAAAACTAGTCGTAAACACCAGTCGTAAACACCAGTCGTAAATCTTGGGTTTTCTATTAGTGAATGCATCAACATTTGGGTCTTCCATGGAAATCCTAAGATGCCAATGTCCATGCATGGCATATCGCACCCATTGTGTAAGAGTGAAGAAGTTGGTCTTTAATTCCACCCCTCCTTTCATGTGCCTCCTTCTCCTCCTCCTCATATTTATTGCATACCAAATATGATTAATTGTACATTTCAATGTACATAGACAATTCACCATTGTGCATGTAATTATTGTTTCCATACAACTTATTTAGTTTTAGTTTAATTAACTCAAGGAGTTTTTAGAATTATCACCTAAATCAAGGAATTATTAAATATAGGGTCATTAAGTAAATCAAAGAGACAAAATACATTATTACACATGTACCTTCAAAAACATTAGTATGTACATCCATTGTATAACAAATTACAAGAAAAATGAGAGTCTCAATGAATGAAAAATATAAAAATTCATGATGCAAAAGAATATGAAGATTTGAGGCTATGGTATGTTGAACTTTTGTTATTCATTGTTGTTGGAAAACATAATTATCAATGGCATACAATGTTGGTGATTCATTATCATCTCAGTGGAAAGTTTATTGTGGCCTTGTTGGACAACACATATCCATCCTTAGGTTCAAAGTAACCATTTAAACTTAAATCATAAACCCTATTGACTCGTCTACTTTATATATGATGAATACTTCATGCTAAGGTCAAAACATATGTTTTATTTACAATTATTTGTGTGACATGGATAATTAAACTTTATGAAGTTAATAGACATGTGATTGAAGGGGGAAAGCACATTAAGGGTGAATGACTTTTGACCCCAAAAAATGATGTATAACAAGTATCATAATACACATTAAGCTAAAATCTTGATGGTATTATTTGGTTATCTTAAGTTCAAAAGTGAACAAAATTTAGAATTTGCATAACAACATTTTGGAACTCAAAGTTCACTTGTAGTCAAAATAATCTTGATCCAATGGTTAAATGAAGAAAAATTGGATATAATAAGCAATGTATATATAATACATATCTTATATTTTTCAATGGCCATGGGGTTTAATGTTTGTGCATAGTTCATGAAACATTTCCAAACAAAAGAAAAATAGTTCCCATCTATAAAATCTCTTCATTTTTCATATAATATTGGTTTTTTTATATAAAAAAACTATCATGATTGCTAAAAAAATGTGAAAAAACACATTTTTTGAATGATTTCATCCAAAAAAAATAAACTTTTAAATGTTCATAGACTTAATTGATGTATATCAATATCATTCACCACAAATAGAAGCACCCAAAAATTCCACCCATAACATGTGGGTGGAATTATATATATATATACATTTTTTCAAATTTTGTGATGGTATCATTTTGTCACAAATATATTCCATGCATTCAAATTTCTTAATGTTTGTTGAATTATTTAAATAATTTATTTGCTTAAATATAGACTAATCAAATATACTTTAAACAAGCCTAAATAATCCAAGATGTGATTTCCAATATACATTACCAAAAAAAAGAGAATTGCAAAACTTTTATATTTGCAATTAGAAAATTTTGGGGGATTAATGTGGCTTCACCTTAAAGTTATGAACATCAAATGGCAAGGAAAGTGATCTTCCATTAACTTGGGGAGGGTTTATATATTCATTTAATGCATCATGTGCAAGAAAACACAAGATCCCATCTTATTGTTCAAAATAATTTATTATTAATTCCACAAATGAAGATACTGTTGTAGCAACCAAAAGAAATAAACAATGACACTATATGAACACCCCCTACTACATGGATTTAGATAACTATTACACTTATCTCCTCCTAATCACATAGACCTTGTACCATGCTTATGTTTAGTCCAACTATGACACCAAAATAGTTGCAAATGACATTTTTAGTCGCTTTGGACAAGTTGCAAAACTATTTTTTTAGAAGTTCACTATAATAAAAATTGAGAAACTAAGAATGCACTCCAAAAATAATGATTGAACATCAAAATCACAAAAACATCAAAGATCATGGGAAATCTACCTTTTATTTCATTGTACATGAGCTTTCCTTAATGAATTAGCTTTCAATCACCTTCTACCTTATTCCCAAAAGCATCCCAAAACAAAATTACCTCCTACCTTCTTTTAAAAACCCCTTAGATTCAATAATCCTTTTGAACCTTTCAAGGTCTTTCCATCTTTAGTTTCTTTGACATTTGAAACTCCACCCAACAACCTCCAAATTAGGTGGGTGTAAGGTAGGTGGATAACTTTTTGCATCACAATACAAGTTTTGCAAATTCATCAATATGCCAAATTTTCCATTAAGTTCAGATTTTCAACTTGAATAAGAATATTGACATAAAAAATTAGGACATACATTATCCAAATTTAGAGTATCGAACTTTTGAAGTTGAAAAATATGAATTGGTCTTTTATCTATGGTTTTATACAAATACATTTTTTGTAAAAAAATATTTTGGGTTTTTTTATAAGGACTCAATATGTGATATCTTAAAACAAAAGTAACATAGATGCAAAAGATTTGTTAAAAAAACCTTAAAGTAAAAAAAAGAACTTTTGAATATTTTACATCAACCTTATTTTCAAAAATTCGTGTCATATTCATTTTTTGATGGATTAATGTTTTTTTTCCTTAACAAGCTTGTGAAAAAGTTATTTAATTGGGATTTTCTTCACATAATCTTTAATATCTCATTAATCACCTTTAATCCCCGATTGAAATAATGATATTACAATAAAGTTCAATTTTAACACCATTGAATGGACATTTTTTGAATCTATCAAAATTGGTCCACCTTACCTTGCAACCACCCAACTAGAACCTTGTTAAGGGAGTGTTTACTTGTGGTAGTAGTTAGTTAGTATATTTGTATTTACGTAGTCGCTATTTTTGGAATTACTAGCTATATCACATAGTTTTTATCACCATTTGAATTTGAATAGAACATAGGATTGTTTTCTCTTTAATATCTTTGGAGAAGAGGAGGAGATGATCATCATTGTAGAACATTGAGTTTTAATGGCGTATGAAAAAAAACATTTTTGATTTTTAGAAAAAACTTTAGTTCCACAAGTTTTGGTTTTACCATGATGATCACAATCGTTGTGTTGGTGACACATGGAAGAAGTACGCAATTGGTAGGTTAATTGTGCCTTCCATCTGGTTTATGCAAGAAGGATTTCATTTAAAATGAAGTGATGACATTGGAAGAAGTTGGTTTTTTCTTTTCAAAAAAATTGAAATGTCACCTAAAAAATCTATTTGGTGAAGATGCATCCATTTTTGTTAATAGACTAATGGATGCAAATTCCTAGCCAAAGACTAAAAACAGAAAGAATATTTGTCATCCTTCGATTTTCAAGATTTTAACTCAACAATAAAACAAGTGGGAGATTGGACATGTCTTGTTGCACTTATATTGTCACCCACAAATTTTCTTGTTTTAAGTTATGGACGAATATATTATTTCATTTTAGGTTCAATTGAAAATTGTCAACAATATGAAATTATAATTTGTCACAACCCTAACCTTGGGCTCGCGACTAAGACAAAGGCTTGCAAGGTTACGGGCCAAGAAGGAAGCTCGTGAGTCACATCTCATGCTCTCGAGAGTGTAGGAAAATGTGAGGGAATGAACCTTCACACTCCCAAGGGAACTCCCATTTTGGGAGTTTGAGTTTCGGTGGACTTCCAAATTTTCAAAGAGAAATTTCAGGGGTCAAAACACATTGTATCAAATAGTTTCTTATATCATTGGAAAGCTCTTGGAACGTAGATGTCTAAAATGGGCTAGCATGACCCATTTGGATATCTAAAACACAAGTTATGGCCAAAAGAAAAGTTGGGAGTCAAATTGGTAGTTTGATTCCCAACCACTAAAAGTTGAGAATTGACCCAATTTCCCTGTGTGCAGGTGGCATGCGACATATTGTTGGAAAGATCTTGATGAGGGCTACAACTTTTTTTTAGACCTCATATCAATTGAAGGTTTTCACACAAAGTTATGAGGACCCAAAGTCATGGGAGTCTCAACTTTGGCAATTTCGAGACTCCCTTTTGGAAGTCCCAGAACAAAATGTCATTTGGATGTGGGCCTTGTGGAGAGGCACAAAGTATACTATAAGGGGGAAGCCACCCCCTAAGTTCGGGCCATGGTGAGTCTTATGAGTCTAAGTTCGTCCGTGCCTCGTCCTTACACCAAAAATGTTCCAATTATGCACTAACCACCATGTGTTTGGTTTTGTGCAGGCCCATGTGAGTAGTTGATACTTGTCACTCTTCTTAGTCCCATCCTAGAGCTTCAGCACGCCCCTCTACCCCTAAAGTGTTGCGAGCCAGGGAGCGTGCCCCAACTCCTTGCCCTTCCGATGTTTTTGAGTCCATTAAAGAGTGTGGGAGTGCGTCACAATTAGTAATTTCCTTACATGCAATTGCATAGAATATGTGTCAATGTTGACAAGTTCATTGGGTAACTATGGAAAGCGGGTGCATTATAAACATTTATATTACATCTTACAAAGTGTGATGCTCTATGGATTGATGGAAATGTTCATTCATCATTTGACTTGGAGCCATGATGAAGTTCATAAATCAACAAGTCATACTAAAGTTATGTCGGAAGTCAAATATTGAAATGTTTTCTTAGATAATTTAACCAATTTTGGTTTTTAATTTTTCGAAAGGTTGAAGTCACTTTGTTTTTAATTAAATTAAAATAATTTGAATTTCTACCAATAATGTTTGGGATGATGTACATATCAATATATATATTTAGTGTTCTCAAATATTTGCTAAGGCCTTTTGTTGACTATTGTCTTCAATTGCTTGTGATGAATGTGGATTAAAAAAAATTCATCGATAATTGCATGTTAGTTATCCTAATATTGATCCTCAATAAAAAACTACAACAAATACCTTTTTCATATATCCAAACTTGTATAAGAAATAACATTTAAAAATATGTTTTCATCTAAAAAATTCATCCATTTATCATTCATCCATTTGCACTTGGCAAAGTACTTTGCTAGATCATCATAGATTTGTTTGATGTGACACAATATACTTTTAGCATATTTTGTCCATTCATCAAAAGATGTTTTTAAAAAATTCATTTTGCTCACATGCTCATGTTCACATGGTCATAATATAACATCGTTGTGGAGGAGGAGAATGGGTTGGGGAAAAGATGTTTTCCGAGTACAAAGGAAGAAATGGGGTGAGGGAAAAAACATTTTTTGAGAGGAGATGGAACTAGGGAGGGGATGTGGGCCCAAAAGAAACGTTCCCCAAAAAGAAGATGTGTCCTAGAGAAATGAGGCTAGGGAAAAAATGTTCTGAGAAAAAGGTGGCCCCAGGGAGGGAGTGGGGCCGAGGAGAAGACAATCCTTGAAGCAAAATGTGTCCTCGAGCATGGAGGAAGAGATGGGGATAAGGAAAAGGCATTCCTTAGGGAAACGGTGTGTTAGGGAAGAGAAGGGGCCGAAGAAAAAACATTCAAAGAAGAAGTTAAATCCTCCTAGATGGATAGTAGCAGGAGCGAAGGTGGTGGGCTCAGGGACAATTCCCAAAGAGGAGATGGGGCCAGGGAGAAGGTGGACCTGGGGGTCGTTCCTAGGGACAAGATGAGCCGGGGAGAAGATGAGCTTTGGATGATTTAACCATGGGGAGAAGGGGTTGGAGTGAACCAGCAACCTTCAATGCACCAGTTGAGGATGAGCCCGTTCAACTCATTTTGCGGATGAACATCCTCCCTGCCCTTCGAGATTTTTTTTTTCACCTCCTCTCTGCCCAAAAATTCTCTACCTCCCCCCTCCTACCTACCCCCTCCTACCTACCACCTACCAAGCCCACCTGTCGCAACCCCACTTTGGCCAAGTGTGGGGGTGAAGCCCAACACTCCCAAAGTTGGGGACTTGGAGTCCTTTGGGACTCCCGACTGTTTAGAGTTCGACAACAAGGCCCAAAACACCTCGCATTGAGGTGTTTTTGGTGTCATTGGAAAGTTCTTGAAGCGTAAATATCGAAAATGGTCTCGTATTGGCCATTTGGACATCTGTCGCCCAAGTTATGGGCAAAAGAAGGGCCGGGAGTCAAATTGGCAGTTTGACTCCCGACCACTAAAAGTCGGAAATCGATCTCTTGACGACCTCCGAATGGAGATTGCAACATGGCGTTGAAAAGATCTCGACGAGGGCTACAACTTTGGTTTAGACCTCGTCTCGATCAGACTCTGCAGTCGAGAGTTATGGGCGTTCAAAGTCCTGGGACTCTAACCGGGACAGTTTCGAAACAATTTCGGGACTCCAACTTGAAAGTCCCGGGAAAAAGAGCCATTTGAATGTAGGCCCCGCGGAGCGTTGCAGAGAATACTATATGGGGGAAGGTGGTGGCTTCCCCCGAGTCCAGGCCGTGGTGAGTCTTGTGGTCCAAAGTGCCCGTGGCTTGTCCCAACACCCAAGGGTGTGCCCGAATGTGAACTAACCACTTTGGGGTTTGTTTTGGATGTAGATTCAAGCTTGATCTACTAGTCCCTCTTTCTAGTCTAATCTTGGGACTTCTAGCACGCCCCTCTACCCTTCTATAATGCTGGAAGTCAGGAGCGCCCTTCCGAGTCCCAATTCCGCAATTCCACATAGGTGAACCCTCAAGTGGGTTCACCCCGGAACTTGGGAGTGCGTCACGTGGTATCAGAGCTCAAGGTGAAGCTCGACCTTCTTCTTGGAGTGGTGATGGCACCCAAGAAGACCCACAAGCCACCGCAAGACTCCATGTTGGAGGAGCCCGTCGAAGACCGAATAGCCCCGCCCGAATCTATTGGGGAGGAGGAACCCATGCCCCGGGAGGACCAAGATGAGCCCAAAAGTGAAGAGGAACAAAGGAGCTCGGTCCTATTCACCCAAGAACAATTGGAAGTACTCCTCAAGATGGGTAGGCCCGACTTTGGTCAGTTGGTGGCGGCCCTCAAAACGGGAGCCACCAAGGGTGAAAGGTTTCAACCGGCCAAACCCGGGAACTTCGATGGTGCCCACGACCGCAAGGTTGTGGATGCTTGGCTTACGGAGATAGACGACTACTTGCATGCCACCAAGGTTGGACGGAATTCTGCCGTGGAGCTTGCCTAATCCTACTTGAAAGGCTATGCCGCCACATGGTGGAGGACGGTCCGACAAGAGGAGGGGAAAAACCATGGGTACACATGGGAGTTCTTTAAGGAACACCTTGAGTTGGAATTCGTCCCAAGGAATTCCGACTACATCTGTAGGTGCAAACTCCGTGACCTTGTGAATGCCACAAATGAAAATTTGAGGCATTATGTGAGGGCTTACTCTGAGCTCATGCTTGAGATCTGGCACATGCACGAGTTGCATCGTGTATGCCAATTTGTGATGGGGCTTCCAACTTGGGCCAAGCGAAAGCTTGAGGAGAGTTGGCCCGCCTCATTATCCGAGGCCATCACGAAAGTGGAGAACTTCTCGGATGTGGGGTGGAGTGACAAATTCGGGTTCAAGAAGGACAACAAGTTCCTTCACAAAAAACCAAGGCATGAGGGAGAATGGAACCGGGGGCAAGGAAGCGCAACCAAGGATAAGCCCAAACAATTCCAAGGCTCGGGGTTCAAGCCAAAAGGGAACTTTGTGAAAAAAGGGGCTCCTTTCAAAGGGAGCCAACCCAAAGGAGATTTTGGAGCAAAGCACAAGGGAACATGTTTCAATTGCAACGAAGTGGGGCATTACTCCAAAGATTGTCCCAAGTCCAAATCAAGGAGTGGGAGCTCTAAGGTACTTCCTCTCAATGCCGCTCTAGCTCAACCCGAATGCAACCGACTTATCTTCTTAAAGGGGAAGATTGCTAAGCGAGATATTTTCTGTCTTTTGGACATAGGGGCAGGGGCTTCTCACAACTTCATAATTTGAAAAAGCGCCAAAAGGATGGAGCTCCACTTGGAGGAGCTCAAGGCACCCATTGAGGTGCACTTCACGGATGGGGTTCCCCATCTAACTACTTCACAAGCAAAGGGAGTGCCTCTCCAATTGGGATATTGGAGAGGAAAGGTGGACTTGTTGGTTTCCACCTTGGGTGGAATGGATTGCATTTTGGGAATGGAGTTCATTACCCAAAATAAGGTGCTCATAGAAGGGCACAATAGGCTAGTTAGAATCCCATCTAAAAGTGGGATTGTGCGAGTGAAGGCACATGAGTTGCCTTGTGGAAGTGGACCAACCATCCATTTTATGTTGGGAAAAACTTGGAAAAAGGAATGCGTGGGAGGCCAAGGCACGATGTGTGTTATGCGGGTGTTGGATGAGTTTGAGCCTAAGGAAGCCACCAAGTTGGTGACTTCCCCCAAGTGCATAAGGCGAGTTTTGGAAGAGTTCCCGGATGTGATGCTCGAAGACTTGCCCGAAGACTTACCCCCGAGAAGACGGGTTGATCATGCGATAGAAGTGATGCCGGGAGTGGCACCTCCCGCCAAGGCCCCATATCAAATGAGCCATGAGGAGTTGAAAGAGCTTAAGGTTCAACTCGAAGAACTCTTTGCAAAAGGGTATATCAAACTAAGCAAATCACCATATGGGGCACCCGTCCTTTTTGTTCACAAGAAGGATGGGACTTTGAGGATGTGTGTGGATTATAGAGCCCTTAATAAGGCAACGGTGAAAAATCGATATCCTTTGCCTCGCATCGATGATCTATTTGACCGTCTTTCGGGAGCCAAGGTTTTTAGTAGGCTTGATTTGCGCTTGAGGTATTATCAAATTCGGATTACGGAAGGGGACAAAGAAAAGACCGTTTGCCGCATGAGGTATGGCTCATACGAATTTTTGGTGATGCCCTTTGGGCTCACCAATGCACCCGCCACATTTTGCACTCTCATGAATGACATTTTCCGTGAATGGCTTGATGATTTTATGGTTGTCTACATAGATGACATTTTGATTTATAGTAGCTCCTTGGAGGAGCATGAGGAACACCTTCGCAAAGTGTTCCAAAGGCTAAGGGAAAACAAGTTATATGCCAAGCTTGAGAAGTGCGAATTTGGAGTGAAGGAAGTGGACTTCCTTGGGCATAGGATAACTCAAGAAGGTTTGAAGATGGATGATCACAGGGTCAAGGCTATTTTGGATTGGGAACTGCCTAAGTTGGTTCCTGCCTTAAGGTCCTTTTTAGGACTAGCCTCCTATTATCGCAAGTTCATCAAGAACTTTACAAAGATAGCGGCGCCCTTGACAAACCTTTTGAAGAAGTCCGCCGTCACTTATGAATGGGAAGAAGCATGCAACGAAGCCTTTGAGACCTTGAAGGGGATTTTGGTGAAGGCGCCAGTGTTGAAGTTACTCGACTTTGACAAAGAGTTTGAGATTCATTCCGACGCCTTCGACTTTGCAATTGGAGGAGTCCTAGTGCAAGAAGGAAGACCAGTGGCCTTTGAAAGCAAGAAGTTGAGTGAGACGGAGCGAAGGTGGCCAACGCATGAGAAAGAGATGTGGGCGGTCATACATTGTCTCAAGATTTGGGGCCATTATATAGGCTCCAAAGATATGGTGGTGTGGACCGACAATGTGACCTTGAAGTACTTTTCTACTCAACCCAAGTTGTCATCAAAACAAGTAAGGTGGCAAAACACATTGGCCTTGTTCAATGTGGACATCCGGCACAAGCCGGGAAAGGAGAACATAGTCCCCGATGCCTTGAGCCAGAAACACCAACTTAGAGTGGTGTATGTTGGAGAGTCGGAACTTCAAAAGGAAGTTAGACTAGCGAGTCGCCGGGATGCCTTTGCCAAAGAGATGAGGCAAAGCATCCAAAATAGAGCCAAGTCCCACTTCCATTTGCGAAATGGATTATTGTGGTACAAACAAAATCGACTCTATGTGCCGGAAGGGAAGATTAGGGACACACTTTTGAAGGAATGTCATGATGGACCACTTGTGGGCCATGGTGGTGCAAAGCGCACCACAACATTCCTAAAGAAGTCCTACTATTGGCCCAACTTGAAGAATTGTGCGGAGGAGTATGTGAAGACTTGTTTAACTTGTCAACAAAATCGAACCCTCAACAAGAAGCAAGCGGGTTTGTTGCAACCTTTGCTAATTCCCGAAGGGCCGTGAGAAAGTGTGTCAATGGACTTTATGGTAAGTTTGCCCCCTTCAAAGGGGTTTGATGCCATCATGGTTGTGGTGGATTGATTTAGCAAAATGGCACACTTCATTCCCACAAAAGATGAAGCCACAACTCAAGAGACGAGGAGGTTGTTCTTCTCCCACATTTTCAAGGATCATGGCCTTCCAAAGGACATAGTATCGGATCGAAACCCGAAGTTTAAAAGTAAGTTTTGGCGGGCCTTGTGGAAGCGAATTGGGTCGGAACTCAAGATGAGCACTTCATTCCGTCCCCAAACTGATGGACAAACCGAAAGGGTCAATTTAGTGATCCAACAATTCTTGAGGATTTATGACGCACTCCCAAGTCCCGGGGTGAACCCACTTGAGGGTTCACCAAAGTGTAGTTGTGGAAAGTTGGGACTCGGGAGGCGCTCCCAACTTCTAGCACTAAAAAGGGGTAGAGGGGCATGTTAGAAGTCTCGAGATTAGACTAGGAAGAGGGACTAGTAGATCAAGCTTGAATCTACATCCAAAACAAACCACAAAGTGGTTAGTTCATATTCCGGGACACCCTTGGGTGTTGGGACAAGCCACGGGCACTTTGGACCACAAGATTCACCACAGCCCGGACTCAGGGGATGCCACCACCTTCCCACATATAGTATTCTCTGCAATGCTCCGCAAGGACTACATTCAAATGACTCTTTTTCTTGGGATTCCCAAATTGGAGTCCCGAAATTGTCCCGAAACTGTTCCGGTTGGAGTCCCGGGACTTTGAACGCTCATAACTCCCGACTGCATAGTCTTCATTCCCTAAACATTCGGGAGTCCCGGAGGACTCCAAGTCCCCAACTTTGGGAGTGTTGGGCTTCACCCCCACATTTGGCCAAAGTGGGGTTGCGGCACTCTCCCCCACTAGAAGAAAGGTCAATGTCCTCATTGACACTTAGAATATTTTCTCACCCACTTGCAATTGCTTTCTTTTGGATCCTTGGCCATTATTTGCCAACTTTGTGGCTAGACCTTGTCT
>Ga0209208_10011418_pt1 | contig 11371 bp, 4 predicted proteins | sample S1TSphfallax_3_FD_187694 | JGI IMG/M metagenome (GOLD analysis project Ga0209208, IMG submission 187694) | Host-associated microbial communities from peat moss isolated from Minnesota, USA - S1T2_Fd - Sphagnum fallax MG (SPAdes) (version 2) | ecosystem: Host-associated > Plants > Peat moss >...
TTACATTATAAACACCATGGGCTAAATTATTTTGGTTTAGGCTTTTAAAAAGGTAATGTTCATGCCTAAAAGGGCTAATGAAACTGCATTACCCTTCTCATAATATCCCAAAAATACATTGGGCTTCATAACATATATGTTGATAAATGGAGTGGTATTACATAACTGTACCAAAATCGACAAGGAAATTAATACCTTCATTAAGGTATTTTATAATTAAACACCTAGGGTCTAAGCTTTTGGAGGGGTATTGGTCATGCCCAAAATTACTTAGTACACCTACATTCCTTCACAAGGTATCCTAAAAATACATTGGTCTTCATAACTTCAAACATGGAGGGGTATTGCATAACCTTAGTAGAACCTAGAAGCAAAACAATACCTTGCTTGGGGTATTCAATAAACACCATGGGCTAAATTATTTTGGTTTAGACTATCAAATGGGTATTAATTATGGCAAGAAATATTCAATGCACATGCATTACCCTTTGTAGGGTATCCTATAAATATATATATTTTGAAACTTGTAAGGGTATTACATAATCATAATCAAAACCTACAATGAAACCAATACTTGCATTAGGGTATTCAATAATTAAACACCATAGGTCTCCACTATTGGAGGGGTATAGTTCATGCTTAAAACTACACAATACAATTGCAATATTCTTCATAGGTTATCCTATAAATACATTGGGCTCCATAACATATGTTTTCAAACTTGGAAGGGTAATGCATAACCCTACCAACATGGGTTAAATCATTTTGGTCTAAATTATTAGAGGGGTATTTTTCATGCATAAGAATATTCAATGCACATGCATTACCCCTTTCAAGGTATCCTATAAATCTTTTGGGCTATATAATATAATTTTTGAAACTTCCAAGGGTATTGCATAACCATACCAAAACCTAAAAGGAAAGTAGTATTTACATCATATTATGATAATATTTTAAACCATGAAACAAAAGGATTTTTTTTATTAAAAAAATCCATGCTCAATATATCATGTCCTACATATTTATTCAAGTAAATGAAGGTATTGCAAAATTCTTCACATTGATGGTAAAAGGTCATTTGAACAAAGTTATGGAGTTTAAATGCAATACTTGCATCATCATGGGATATTTACATTCACCATGAAACATAAAAATATTTTTTTAAATATTTGATTCCCCACCAATATATCATGAAATTCATGTTTTGAAAAAAAATTATTCATCTTACAATATGATTTAACATATATAAAATGAACGTAATGCAAGATTGGTCACATTGATGGTACAAAGGCTTAAGGTTTAATGTAAAAATTACTATTTAATGTTAGACACGATTTGTCAAAATCAAAAAATAAAAATTCCATGTTTAACATTTTTTCAATGATGTACATATTTACGTTTTTCCTTTTTAAAGTTGTAAATTCATTTCAAAAAATAAAAACATAAAGTCTCTAGTTTAATAAAATTTTAATGCATGTTTTAAAAAGTAAATTAAAGCACATGATTTTCTACTTTTTTTAATGGTTCACATAATAATAAAAATGGTGGTTCCCATATATCAATCCTATGTATGATTGAAATTTTATTTTAGAATTTTTTACATATAATAAGTAGTTTGTAGCCTAAAATAATTATATAGTAAGTCAATAATTTTTTTGATATAAAAATAAAAAACAAGTCCTTATGTAATTTTTTTTTAATGGTGTATGCTATGGGCTTACATGTTGGTATAAATATGTTTTAATTTATAACATATTAAATAATAAATTATGTATAATTATTTATATTATGGAATTATATATTTTACTCAATTTAATACATATAAATGTCTTCATATTTATTTAAAATACGAGAAAATTTTATTAAATTTTTTAAAAATTATATATAAGCCCATGGTTATGTGTAATGTAATTTTTTTGTAAATTTTACTTTTAATGAGAATTTTAGAATACCAAAATATAATTTACTAATGTTTTATATTTTATTAATGCATGTAATTCAATATTATTTCTATGTAAACTGAAATATTTTAGTTAAATCTTGAAATTTAAGTTACTAATATTACGTAAGTTTAGTCCATGTAAATTAAATTTCTGTAAAGTTAAATTTATAATGTACTAAATGATGATATACATAGTTTATTAATGTGTGAAATTATATACATTGTGTCATTTCTAAAAATATAATATCTACATAATTATTTTTAACTTGGTAGAAATCTTTTAAGTATGGCAATCTCTATCGGTGAATATTCATTGGGCTTTCTCTATATTTTCTTTGTTACCGATTTTTCTAATAATCTGGGGCCCATAATTTGTCCTTTGCGTAACCGGTGGCGCTGCACAGTTGTTACCAAGCTTGTAGTTTCCCGCACGCTACTGGCAACCCCATAATACTGGAGAGCGCATAATGCTCCTGCCTGGAGTTCAGTTCAGTACTAGAGTCCAGAAACGCCCTGCTCAACTTTTTTGTTCTATAGTGTTTGGATTGTCTTATGGATTATTCGTTATGACGTTTCTTAATGCAGGCCTTGGGTGAACCAGCCCCTCTCTGCAACCATGGTAAAAATCTCAAAATTCCTTTAAATTATTTCTAAATATTGGAAATGTCACATGCTTAGATGAAATCAGGGTCTCTGAGTTCAAGTGTAAGATTTTGTGGGCTTAATTAATACAGTCCATAAGAGGCCTTAATGAAAAGGTAAAGCTATCCATGTGGGTGCTGGTTCCTACTAGTGGTCATATTAACCCCTAAACATGAGACAAGCCCAATATGGGCTGCTCTTTGGTGTAAATTCTCTCTGTCCTAAAGTTTCCGCATGAAGCCTTGACGAATTTTCGCCATTTTGCAAAAAATATTTTCAAAAGTGAAATATTGTATTACAAGTTCTTTATTTTCGTTGAAGGCAATTTGCCAAATTTTTTACAATTCCTTACAACATGAAAGGGATTTTATACTTTCATATTTTTAATATTGCTAAATTTGGGAAATTTTATGTATGGACTATCACTAATTTTGAGCAACATCACGAAGTTGAGAAACAAAACCACTGCCCGATTTAGTTAAAGAATATTTAGGAATAATTTAAGTAAATTTTGAGCTTTTTTATTCACCATGGCACCAATGTGCTATTAATTAGGTGTGAGTAAATCCAAAATTCATAAATTTTGCAAGGAGCCTCATTGATTCACCAAGATGAATGAGAGTTTGCAATTGTACTTTCACCATCTTCACTGTTTTTTGGACTCTCAAATGATTCCCAAGTCCCCAAACTACTCCAAAATGTGATCCTCAAGATGTTTCGAATAGCACCTCAATTGTATCCCATAACACAACATAATTGTCCTTGTTTTGCTAAATAAAACAACAAACAAATTTAATTTTTAGTTCAGCACTTTTTGATGTTGCATAATAATTTCAACCGCATAAGCTTTGGGGAGGAGCATGAGGATACCTACCATCAGCACACTTTTGGACATGAAATAAAAATAATGTTTTGATTTATCTAATATAAAATTAAGGTGAAACTAGTGAAACCTTGCAACAAAACAGTGTCACTTCACACAATGTGTGGCACCAAATTCCACATAATGCTCAGTTCCAGGTATTTAGGGAAAATTAGGGGGTCGTCATATATTCCCTGTTTTTGAACTGATGGGAGCAGCCACCTATCACTTTTCTATATAACATCAAAAAAAAAATCACTGCTGGTAGTGACTATATTTAACTTAGGAAATGTCAAATTTAGATTTGGGGACCCTCATTTAGTCTCTAAACAGATAAATAAAATATAATGTTCGAAAAAACCTAGAAAATAGAGGATTTGGGTTTTGTCCTCGTATGGGTCCTAGTGCTAGTTCAGCTATTTGTAAAAATGCTTGGGTTGCAAGTAATGGATCAAGGAAAACAGAGAACAAGACCAGGAATTAGGGTACCAAGTTGCTACTAGAAAAGGAAAGAAAAACGGCACGAAACAAGGAGCAAGAAAAGGATTAAACAAAAAATTTGTAGCCTCAACAAAACTGCTAGAAAACCGAGGAGCGCAAGTAGGTGAAACACACAAACCAATTAACAAACAAGCAGTGCACTTGGATTAATGGCTGTGACGGTAGTTGGGTGATATAGCCTGTAGGTACATGACCACTGTTGTAGGTATCTAAGAATTTCCACAACGCTCTGTGAGACGCTAATCTTTTCACATCTCTCTTCTCATAATTTGAACTGCCAATGTTCACACATGAAACTTTCTCCTCACAGCTAGATTTCACTAATGTTCACTCACATTTCCAGTACCTAAAAGCCAGTATTTCATTTTTTTCAATTTCGTGGTGGAGGCTGGAGCCAGGGTAGCGAGTATCCCTACGCAGATTCAGACAAATTTCGCGGCGGCAGTCTTTGAACGAACTCTTAAAACTGCAGCCAGTAGACATAATTGTCGCCACCCCCTCCCAAAAAAAATAGATTTTTTTCAAATTCCACTTACACTTTTGACATAAAAGAACCAATGCTCTAATTATGGCGAGTTTTACTCTTTTTTTTTTGTCGAAATATGGCAAATTTTCGCTTTTTCTCTCAAAAACTCCTTTGGACAGTTTGCAGCTCTTCATTTTTCAGCAAGTGACGAAATTCGCCATTAAAAAAAACCTGTGTGAGATAGGGGGAGCTTTGTATTTTCCCATTGTTAAACAAACCATTTCATGTTTGCATCGGGGAAATTCAAAAATTTCTTGACGGTACCACAGGGAATCCGAAAAAAGTTATTAATTACAATCTCTCCCTGTTCACACATCGGTAAGGACATGGGTTTAAGCTATATAAAGCTCAGCAAGGTTTAGTTTCGACTGAAACAAGCAGAAGCCCATTTCTTGACTTACACCTTGCTGAATAGAGTTCATAGATGCCCCAAACGTTCTACGTAGTAATGTATTCTGAGGCTTCTGAGAACGACTTTTCTTCTCGTTTCTGGTTTCTTGAAGTATTGACCTTGTCAACTCTTCTAATGTAAGTAGGTGTCATGGGTGCATCACTTGGTTCTGCTTTTTCTATTCTATAGCATTACCAACTTAGTAAAGTCTTTGATTTCCTTCGTCGTAAGAAGTTTTAGTTCCTGGATCTGTTTGCAAGTCCTGGACGTTTCTTCCGTTCGCTTCACAGACATCAACAACTTCGCTTCATCAGGTGCTGTATTCTCTTCTTTTGAACTAGCGAGCCTATATTTTTGTCTGTCATCCTATTCATGTTTTCATTCTTTTATCATTTGCGGAGTCTAGAAATTCTCTTGTTTGGTGCTGATGCGTGCTTAGCGGAAACCGCTGACGTCCTTCTCCTGAGCCACATTTCTATTTCAAATTGATTATGGATTTTCTTTTATTTTACAGTGGGGTGTGGAGTTTGCGAACAGCTGCAGGTGTACTTGCTTTCATGTGATTCGTTGATGATCATATCTATATTGCATTCTTTGTGGCCTCTTCTCTTAGTTTTTTTGTTTCGCGACAATCATTGTATTTGATTTTCTGACCTCTTAAAGATTTCGAAGCGTTTGGCTGTTCTGATTTCTTGATTTCTTGAAGCCGTGATGTCCGTAGTCGTGCGTATAATGTTGTTAGGTGTCTTGGTGCAGCCTCTGGCTTTGTAGGTTTTATTCTTGAGCCCTGCTGAGCTTCTTGACTGCGCTCTTATGAATTACTGAAGAAGAATAGTGCTTAGGTGCCTTTGAAATTCCTGATCGGTTTTTTTGGTTGTTATTATGGTGTCATCAATTTCCTTTAAGTAGTTAATTTAGATTATCTAATTGTCTGTCGAAAAATCCACATTTTTGATGGTCCAGACATGTTTCCACTCTTTCAGTGGTTGCAGAATCTACAATGTTTTTTAGTGTCATGTTGAATACAGAGAACCTCAATGTCCTGCTCCTGAATCGGAATTTTCCTCGGAATTGTTCCTGGTCCTTGATATGCTTCGCATTGGATATTGGGGTCTGCGAACAGTCATTGTTTAAATTTCTATTATTAATTGTCGATGATCATATCAGTTTGTTGTTTGTGATTTCCTTTTGGATTCTCTTTATTAGATTTTTTTGTAGAACAGTGTCTGAATTTTATTTGCTGAGCTTTTAGAGAATACAGGTGTGAAACAAGGAATTCTCTCTGTCAATAGAATTGCTAGCAGACAGAAAATAAGGGGTTTATCAAATTGACAACTAAGATACGGGTTTTTTTTTACGCATAGAGCATGCATTGCTTGGCTTCAGAATCTCTCTGTTAAATGCTGGGACTTGTAGGGTTGGGTGCATACTTCAACCTCGATACTGTCGTTACGAGGAGATTGTGAAGCTTTTGTGCAGAGGTTATAGTTTTCAAGTCTTTGGTGGCTGTTTTGATTACGAGATTAATTGAGGCCTTAATATCCGTAGTCTCGCCTACAATGTTACTCAGTTTCCTGGGTGTGGGTTTTGTCTTTTCTAGTTTCATTCTTGAGCAGTACCGGAGCTTCCTAACTTGTTTTCATTGGCTGCAGGAGCTTTAGCGTTTGGGTACCTTCCAACATTCCTGATCCATTCTTTCGTTTGCTATTACGGCGTCATTAATTTTCTTTCAACAGGTATTGTAATTTCTAATTTTCTGTCAACTGAATTTTATTTTTGAGTGTCCCATGCATGTTTCATTGTTTGCAGAATCTACAAAATCTTTGTAAATTTTGTGGTTAATGCAGAGAACGTCAAGATCGCGCTCCTCTGTCTGACTTTTATTCGGAATCGTTGGGATTCCTTCAATTGGTTTTCAGTGTGGGGTTCGCGAGCAGGCACAGGTCAATGATCATATCAGTTTGCCTGCAAATCACTTTCCTCTGCATTCTGTTTTTGATGTTTTTGTTGTGGAACAATTTCTGGATTTGATACACATCTCTTGCAAAATGCAGAAAGCTTGACATATCACTGAAGGCTTTGTGTTGTTGTGCAGGACACGGTGGGCATCTTCAAGCTCGATTTTTGAGTTGTTATCAGAAAAGAGATGGCGTCAAGTACTGAAGATGCGCATAATGACGCTCAAAGACAGCTACTTCAAGCGATAAGAGATGATGCCAGTGAGGCGGACTTAAGAGCACATCTCCACAACACCCTCGTGAACATCACAGATGGCGGAAATGAAGAACAGGGAAACTTCACAGAAACCACAGCGCATGGAGAAGTTAGACTGGAGCCTGAATTGCGTGATATGCGGCCTCGAGGTCGGGTATATGAGAAAGCCTTAGAAGGGGGAAGGAACAACACACGGATAGAGAAGTTCTTGTTGACGGAGCTTGAGAGAGATGCAAATCTAGCTGAGTATTTTTTGAGCTTGAACTTGCCAGACAGTCGTCGCCTGAAGATTGCGTGGTGGGCTGTTAAGTGTAATTTTGTGCACATTGTGATGGCTCTAATACACTACAGGGACGAAGGTGATCGTGATTTCGTGTACCGGGTCCTGACAATTGCTGTGGAGTTCGGTTATGTCGAATTGGTTAAACGGCTTACCGATCGGGAGGGATTCGATGTAAATGGAGGAAGGCGCATGGAGGACTTTGATGATGTATATTTGAGAGAATCTGGAAATCCTGTTCAAAGGGTTGACGAAACTGGTCTAACTAATAGATTAACACCACTTAATTTAGCTGCTAAATTGGGGAATGCGGAAATTGTTGACACTTTTTTAGCACCTAAGCGTCGCGAACGGGCACTTTCACCAGAAGGGTACTTGGCTCTCTATTGGGCTGTAAAAATGGGGCATGCTGAGGTGGTGGATAGAATTCTTCTGAACAAGGATATAAATGCAGCTGTGTTAATGACTGTGGAGAAATCGCTAATTGAGTACAGATTGGCAAATGATTTTGCTACCTCATTTCGTCGGTGGGTGTGGTTATGGATGGGGCTGTTGTATAGGGTATCTCTCACTCCGCCTCGGTTAGGTATTGGGCCTTTCTGTAATGTATCTCTCACTCCGCCTCAGTTGGCTTTATTCTATGGCCATAGAAATGTCGTGAAGCTCTTAGGAGAACGCTTAGAACACGGGACAGGATTGACAGACTCTGCGACGGAGATGTGGAGGGATGAAATACGGGAGATTGTGATGGATATCCCTGACATTCAGAAAGTTGTGAAACGATTGGAGAAGGAAAGGGAGACGTATGTACATGCAGCAAATTCCATTATGATTGTAGCTGCCTTGATTGGAACTGTCAGTTTTACCGCGTTCCTCACACCGCCTCCAGGATATCTAGATCAGCACGAGCATACTTTCTATATATCTAATACACTTTCCTTCTTCTGTGCTATATTAACCCTCATCGTAGGTTCTTCTGTTACACGACCCCAATTCAGACGTACATATATTGCAGTAAGAATGCCTCTTTTGCGAAAGTTCCTGATCATAGCTTATAACCTTTTATATTGTTCAGTTGCATGTTTAATACTTACATTTGGAACTGCCGGTTATATAGTGTCCCCACCATTTAAAGTATATCACATTTCAAGTGTGACCATCAATACTATATGTGCTTCTATTGTGCTCTTAACTGCTGCTGGTCTCTTAATACCATAGTCTCTTAATACCACTGCCAAGGTCAACCTAGAAAACCAGTTTTTGTTTATTTCTATTATGTCTTTGTTTTATTCCATTGAACGTAATATTGTTTTGTTCCAGAGGTTGTAAGTGTTGTAAGATTAATTGAGATATAAATTGTATTAACATTTTATTATTATAAAATTTCGATTTAAAAACGACAAATTGATTTATGCTAGTATGCTCTTTCTTAAACATAGTTATTTCCATGCTATTTCGCAATTTCAAATTGGAATTAAAATTATTCAGATAAAGGGTTTAGGGTTTAGGGTTTAAAATATGTTAAAATATGTTTAACAAATAATAAAAGAAAATTTAAAAACTCTTTTCTTGTCACAAAGAACAGCAATTCAATTACAAGTAGAAAGTATACTAACCTATCAGTGAAATGAGAGTGGAGGTGAAATCGAATGCTGTATAGTTATTTAATTTTATAATCGAGGCCTTGTCGTTTGTAAAGCAAAACCTGGAGCTATGAGTCCTTTTCTCAACTGTTTTCACTCAAACGACATAAATTATATAGTAGATGCATACAAATCAGTTTTGAAGAATTTATTGAATTGAGTAAGTTTTTTAAATAAAAATAGTCATGTTTTGAAAAAGCTAATTTACACCCACTTTAAATAGAGAGGAGGATCGGAACTTTTAAAAATAAACTTCAACTTATTTGAAGAAAATGGAACCTTTGAATTGATTGATGTGCACCCTAATTAGTTCTTCAAATCATAAACGCTCTTTTTTTAATGTGGCTGTCGTTATAATCAATCCATTTACACTTTAAAATCGATCCATGCTAGGATTGTTATATTTCAATGGACTTTGCACCTTGGACTTTCATCAAAGGTGGTCCTTAGCTTTAAATACTTTTTATAACAATGTAACTGATTGTAGATATTTGTTTGTGAAATATTCCAAATACATTTGTTCAGATTTTCTGCTTATTTAAACTAGGTAAGTTTCCTAACCAAATCAAAAACTGTATCAATGCTTGCAAAAGAATTGAAAGAGATTTAAAAATTTCTTGTAGCAAACCCATCCCTATCCATGAATACAAAAGCCATAAAAATCTTTAACGATCAATGTCAAATTGAATACAAAACAATTAAAAATGATGCAAAACACAAACATGGACTACTCTAAAAATCTAACTACTTTCATTCCATGAGGGTTAATTTTCTCTTCTATAATCTTGATGTTCACAAGTTTTTTTTGGTTTGTTGGGTTTGTTTTGTTGTTCAAAAGAAATAAAAAATAACAATATCAACATTAAAAATGGTTGAAAAGAAAATTTGGTACCATTGGAGATATGGTACATTATTTGAGTGATCATATGTGATCTTTTCCAAGAAAAACATCAAGTTATGGGCTTAATATGTAGTTGAAATTCAGTGCATTCGATTGTTTAAAGTTCAATTTAATTACTTCTTGTTTGAAAATCAAGTTTAATTTAAAACCTTTGTGTATTACCCAAACATTTGCCTACCATAGTACCATGGCAAGTCTAGCACCAATTATAATTTGTTAAAAAATGTTGAAATTTTCAAAATATATATAGTTTTTAAATGGAAAAAATTGTGAAAAACCTTTAAAATCTTTCAATATTTTGAAATATTTTAATGGTCAACATAAAGTATTCAAAATAAAATAATTATTCAACACCAAATTGTTGAACTTGCCAATGTATCATGGTATATATTTCATAATAAATGCTTCACCCAAAACATTTTAATAATTGGTGTATGAAAACATGAAAACACCTAACAATAGGTATTGAATAATTTTTTTCAAAGCATGGAACCCACTTTAAAATGTCTAAAAGTTGTTAAAACATTCACACCAAACATTGTGAACATGAATATTTACATTTGATGTGAATAGCCTTACATGAAATTTGACAGTATCAAACTTTCATTTTTTAAGTTTGTAGAAGATCAATCACGAATGGCACCAATGTTTTTTCAAACACTATAGACTACAAACCAAAAACTGAAAAGAAATAGATCAACTAAAGGCACTTGATAAAATTGAAAGATTGTAATGGCTTTCACTTGCAAATTAGTCCAATATGAAGTATTAAAACATTTTTGAATACATTAGAATGAAGAGTATGAAAACCTAAAAAAGAAACACGATGCTTCCTTGATGTGGAAGGTTTAATGAATACCAAACCTTGCAAACTGAAGGCAAATGTGAAAAAAGTAAAAACCAATGTGGTGCAATTTTATGGTGAGGCATCAATTCAAGGATTTGACCAAGCTTGTCGGTAAGAGAGTTCAATACATAAAAATGACCCTTGCAAAACATAGGGTAAAACATTTTGCGTTGTTCTCAATTCTTGGCAAGTGGGGAAATAAGAACCAATCTCCCAAGCTGAATAAAAAACAAGTAAGAACCAAAGTGGTGCATCCTTTCATCTTCAGATACAAGATAAATCAACATGCAAAGACAACATGATAAATGCATGGAACTTCTTTCTAGTTTTTCATTTAGTTTTGTGATATTTGTATCATGCTTTGCATTGTAAATTCATGTTCAATTGTAACTTGGGTTGTGTATAAGATCAGGATTATCAATTATTAACACATCAAACATATCATGAGATGTACTATGTGTGTATGCATTATAGTTAATTTTTCAAATAATAATTCAACTAAATGTTTCATAGTATTAGTTTGAAGAACTTTCTTAATTTTTATTTCAAGGGTTTTGGTTGGAATACAAGGTTTGGTAAGTATGAAATTATCTGTGTCATTTTGTGATGATACTAAACAAGA
>Ga0209208_10011419_pt1 | contig 11370 bp, 7 predicted proteins | sample S1TSphfallax_3_FD_187694 | JGI IMG/M metagenome (GOLD analysis project Ga0209208, IMG submission 187694) | Host-associated microbial communities from peat moss isolated from Minnesota, USA - S1T2_Fd - Sphagnum fallax MG (SPAdes) (version 2) | ecosystem: Host-associated > Plants > Peat moss >...
CAAAAGATTCTAGTTTTTTTAATATGTTCTATAATGAAAATAACTGCCCTGCCCTGCCCTGCCCTGTTTCGAATTAGCGCTGCTAGAAGATAACGACTAGGAAAATAACAGCCTGCCCTGCCCTATTTCGAATTGGCGCTACTAGAAGATAACGGCCAGTAACTGAAAATGTCTGCCCTGCCCTGCCCCTACCCTGCCAGACAGACAGACAGACAGACATGTAGTTTTAATATATTAGATGCCATGTACATTGGGATCAAAGAAACATTCATCCACTATTCATCTTGGAGTTGGAATGAGGTTCATAGATTATTAGATCATGCCAAAGTCATAGATGTAAATTAGGTTGTAATATCATTGGATAGTTATTTAATAGGACTGTTATGGGTTTTATTCTTTTGGAATGCATTATGTTGCAAAAATAAAAAATTTCTTCAACTTGATGTGTGTAATGTATTATTCACTAATTTCTCAAGCATTTTCCCATTCCATCATTATGTGGACATCCTACCTTTGATGTATTGTGTGACTTAACTTAACGTACACAAGTTATTGTTTCACCCTTTTGCATTGTAATGTAATTCCTTGAAGTTTCACCTTTGACACCCTTTTTTTGGGATTGAGTTGGACATGAAAATTATGTGAGTCAAGTAATTTCTATTCCTCATAACTGTTTTGGAATCACTTTCATCCATACATTCAATTAGCTGGAAGTTTCATCCAAACAATTTGTCTATTTCCAATTATCACCCAAAAGTTCATTCATGCTCCACATTCATCCAAATATTTCATGATTTTTGTATCTGTCTTTCATGTACATGTGGTTTTCATCCGACATAACTCTTTTGGAATTAATTTCATCCAAACATTTCAACTTGATGAATCTTTCATCTAAGAATTCATCTATTTACAATTATCATCCAAAAAGTTCATTGATGTTCAACTTTCATCCAAATAATTCATCCTTTTGTTACTTTCATCCATATACACGTGGAAAAATATTTTCCACATCATTCTTACATGGCATAGAGATATTCTAAGAATATTTTATCCCTATCATCAAACTTAATTCCTTCAAGATAACTAGGAAAACAAATTTAGACCACCAAATCCAACCATCCCATTGACTTGCAAACAACCCTATTATGTTAAACATTGAAAATAATGATCCCTTTATAGCATTTCCATTGGTCGTTTAAAGATCCCACAAATCTACCAAACCTTATTACACATTTAATTGTTACTTCATTCAAAATAACTAACGTAAAAAATTTAGACCACCAAATCCAACAATTTCATTTGCCATAACATTTTTGTTGTACACCTACACACAAACCTATTCAACACCTTTTATATATTAGTACATGAATATGATAGTCTTTGTTTTTATATAGACAAGGTTAAAAATTGAAATGTGAGAGTGACAAATAAAATCATGAATCATGAATCAAACAAATCTGATTTATGGACATAACTAATTATGTTGGCATTGTCTTGCTTGTTTTTATTTATCGTACTATTATATTAGATTGGTGATGGCTTGGGGCAAGCTACCACTCACATTTGTACAATGCTAAAAACTAGTGTTGGTCTAGTGTTGTGGTATAGGGTTAACTTCAACACATGTCCATTGAATAATTTGTGAGGAGTTTTACATAGTCTACATAAGTAGGCCTATTGTATTAGGCTTAATCTCAGTTAGGATCAACCATTATCCTAGTAACAAATTTTATTATGTAATTAGTTATGTTTGGAATTAGTTTAATGTGAACAAGGTTCTAGATTTTTGGTGTTTAAGGATAATGCCTCATGTTTGTGCTTTGGAGTCCCATTTTTGGTTTTTTGAAACACCAAAGTCTCAAAGAGTGCTTGTTTGGTGTTTTGAAACTTTTGGGCTTGCAATTCCCACAAGATGTGATTGAGTAAGATTTTGATAGCTAAGAATTGGTTAAGATTTTTAATAAGATTGTGTATTTGTTAAGCATGAGATTATTGTGATATGTCAGAGCATGTTGGATAATTGATGTAGTCGCCTAGATGTGGTAGTGCATGACAAATGAATTAATTTTGAAAGTTTGATATTAAAAAGAAAATCTCAAATATTTCAAATGATTTTCTATTTTCCTTCACAAAAGTTTGTTCTTTGAAGAAAATGTTTTTGGAAAATTTCAACATTTCTACAAATGATATGATTATTGAAGTTGCTAAGGCACTATGGTATGGTATTTTCTAAGGACTTCAAGATTTGTGGTAATAGAACAATATCAAATTGATATTGGGCAAGGTTTTTAATATTGAAAATCACAAAAAAATGGTATATGAATATATTATGTATGTGAATTTGCAAACTGGGTATCAACAATGGTAGGTTGATGCCTGATGTGCCCAAATATGAACCTTGTATTCTAATATTGACTGAACTCTGAATTTGCAATGAACTTGTGCCTGTTTTTCTCTCCAAGTGTAAAAAAGTTACTGGTTAGGATTATAAGTCAGCAGTGAAGCATGAATCTTCACAAACCACAAGTAACAGTGAACTTTGGAATACATGTTGAGGAATTATGCTGTCAATGCTCAAGGAGGAACACTCATAAGCATATACCACCCGTGCTAAAACCCTGGGTACCTGTTTGCTGATACTTGTTTAGCACACTGAAGAGGTCTGGTATGACACAAGAAATGTGAACCCTAACCCCTGGCTTGTAGGGTTTTGAAGGGCTTATCGGGAATAAAATACACAGGCACATCAGTATGGAGGGTTTCTAAAAAATGTAGTACTTTGCAGATAGGGTACCTTATACCTGGGTTGATAACAGACTTTTCCACTTTACCATACCAACACTGATACAAACCCCAAATTTTTAAATTATTGTTTGTAAACATTGTAAATGCCTGATCCTAAGTCTTAATCAGGGTTGCTCTGTCCAAGTTTAACAGTTCAGGTTAATATGGCCACTTTGTGTCCTCACTTAAGAAGGCGAAGGTACCTCTATAGGTTCACCCTGGCCAGTGGGGGGCATACCAAGTCTTAACAAGGGGTGTGTCACACTATGACCTTGCCGTTTACATTAAAAAGTATCTTAAGGCAAAAGAAGAAGTATGAAAACTCAAATATTTCACCATGCAAAAATATAATCTTCAAAAAAATCCTCTTAAAAAAACCAAAATCATTCAAGATATTATAACTCTATAACTAATCTCAAGTTTCATCACAAGCCAAAATACCATCTTTCAAAAGTTATCATATAAAAATAGACCTATTGCCTAGTGGCTAAAATCCCTTAAGCTACTATAGTCTATGATGAATCTAAACACAATATCATTGCCTTGGTAGGCAAGGCCAACAAATACCTTGTGGCAACGCAATCACTGCAGCCTGCCATAAAGACGTCTGAAGAACTGCTTCATAATTTACATTTTGCACCAGATATTGCCTACAGAATAAAACATAGCCTGGCTTGTGTTTCCGTGGGACCATCCCGCAGGAAGCTTTTTTGCTACAGCGTGGGTTTCTGTACTGTTGTTGCTTTTTCTGTTGGTTGGTCTCCTAAAAGAAACACTAATCCTTCTCAAATCCCCTGTGGACGTGGAGAGGATGGAGGAAAAGTAAGTCTGACTGATTTTTTGAATGTTCTGGAAAATAAAATTAAGTTGAGGATCCACATTCTTTTTCCCAATTTTTTTGCAAGTGCATTAAGGTTCTGTTGGGAGTTTTCTAGCCAACAGGCAACCTAACACTCTATATTTTTACGTGTGAAAAGGTTTAATAGTTGAGACACATGTATGGCAAAGACTCTAAGAGAGGTAAGTTAGAATCTTTGCAGGAATTGAAGAAGAAGTTTGATAAGTATTACAGCTGAAAATCTTTAGTAGATCCTTCTTAAACTTGTACCTAATCCAGTTGTTGGGTTACTGGATTCAGTCTGAAATAAGCGGTCTCCAATTTTTCAGATTGTGGGGTGACTGTGCGCCAAAACTATATTATGCAGGGTAGTATCTCAAGATAGAGACATTCCTAGGCCCAGGATTGAATTACAAGGGAAAACAGCTTTTTTGAAACAATTTTCAAGATTTGAAAACCAGCACTACCTGAAAATTTCAGGGGTTTTTCTCCTCAATTTTGTGATGTAGTAGCCACTGGCAACCATCTATAGGAGGATTTAGCCAGGTTTTGCTACAGGACAATAAGAAGCTAAAAGTTTTGTAGAATCCTGCTACTTTTTAACTACCTGTAGGACCACAAAGTCTAAATGTGGTAAACTCAAGCTTTTTTCTTTTTCTTTTTCCTCTACTTTTCTGGCCAATTTTTTGAAAATCTTCCCAAAAAGAACACTTTGAGAGGGTTGCAGCTCATTTTCAGATTTGGCAACAGCTTAAAATTTTGCAAAAAAAATTGACTGCCTGCAATGCGTTTGCCAAAAATCCAAAACCAGACAACAAGGAATCCTTCTCACAACCAAGGTGCAAACCATCACGCTGGCTGTCAGGATATGTTCCCATGAAGCACAGGAAAATTACTTCAAAGCATAGGAAGCTCAACTATGCATATTCTTCCCTCCCAAACATGACAAGTCTTCTTCTTCCAACTTCAGCATAACTGCCAGGAGCAGGAGCAAACTGATGTTAGAATACTTCTTTATTGGCTCTGTCCTTCAGGGTAGAGACTCACATTGGAATGCATTCAGTTAAGGGCTAAACTTTGGCCTCCCTACATTCTAGGGTCATGTGGAGTCCACTATAGAAATATTTCCTGCATAACTGAATGATCCACTTGGGCTTTACCATGCTAACCACCATGTGTTTGCAAATTAGTATGTTGAATATTTATAATCCTTATGGATGTCATTTGAAGGGCAGAGCCAATGTGCAATGGGCAAGCTGCTTGTCTATTTATTACTATTTTCATATTTTATTTTCAGGAACAAAGCAGGAGAGTGGAGGGGCACAGAAAGGAGACTGTCCCAGTAAGTTATAAACATTCTTCCTTTACTAGTTATCACCATGCTCAATCTTAAAGCTCAAGGGCAGTGGTGACCGCCCAAAGGCCCATGATGATGTCAAGTTGGCAAAAAGGCCTGTGCACCCACAACATATACATATGTATACACTTAATTGGAAAAAGTGTGCTGCAGCCATTGTCTTGCAAACTGAACCACCTGCAAATTTCAGATTCATTTCAGGCTCTGTATATTGGTGGGCACTCATCAGAGAGAATCATGTATACTGGATTGACCTGGAAGGAAGAAGCTGAAGAGGTTTGCCTCTAGTTTAGCATAAGCTTTTCAGATGGTTGGACATTGGAATTGATATATATCAGGAAAGCCTGTCTGTCAACAACATATATTTTCAGGGAGTTTCATTGTGCATACATCAGTGACCATGCTACAATTTGGGGAGACATTACCTGGTGGATTCTGGGAGTTGTCTAGGTAATCCTGGGCTAATCCTGTGGAGTTGTCTCTGATTTTGATTGGCTTTTTAAAGCCTTGTGCATCATCCCACAGCAGCAATAGGTTGTCAGAGTGTGAGTGCCACCGGTTTCACAAGTTTCACAAGTTTCCAAAACCCAGTTCCAAATTGTCTTAGAAAAGATGCTTTACTTGTCACATAGATAGAATAATATCATCATGGGCAGTGACTGCAGCACTGATCACGCTGCTCAGAGATTTGTCAGGAGAGTGTAAGCAAGGTCATGGACCAGAAAACTTGAGAGGAAAAACAAGTGGTGAAGGGGATTCACCTACCACACCAAGATGAATTAAAACAGCAAGCTAAATGCATTGACTCACCCCCTAATCTATGGAACTGTGAGAGCCTGCAGTCAGCATCCTGTAATTAGGTCTCAAGGCTGCACTGGAAGTGGTTAAAGTCCTCAAACTTCTTGTGCATGTGCATGTATAATCAATTCTGCTACCACTATGATCATTGGGTTAACAGTCATCGACGCTGACCCAACCTAATGCGGCTTCACAGTCTTTGGGGGAAGAGTTGATCAACAATCCTGTTGCCCCTGATCCTGGGTGGGGAGTTAAGACTCTCTTGAAGAAGGCACTTGGGTTACTAATTATGGAAGCTGATAAAGTAAGCATAAAGCTTACATAGCCTGGACAAGAATTCCAGGATTTTTTTATGTGTGTGTGTGTGTGTGTGGATAACATAACTCATGTGTGAGCTGACCAGATCTTCTATGCAAAACAGTCTAGGGATCACACCACCTACTTGCCACCTTGTGAAGATCTTTAGAAACCAAACCCTGGCAATTTGCTTAACCTTGAAGGGGCTAGAAGTTGAGACTTTAGACATAAAATCTTGCTCACCTGGGTAGTGAGATTTTTGGTTGTTACTGCGGATCATTGCCACACAATGATACGAAAGAACCATTCACAGATGCCTGATCGAAACATATAGCAGTCTTCTCGTGCTCTGTGCTGAGTTGCATACACAGTGGGTTGGTTCAAGATGCTCACTCTTGGGCTTTAGCTTGAAGAAGATTCTCAAACCTAAGGAAAGCTGCCAAAAACAGCATATTCAGCAGTGAGAAAGACTGGAAGAGAACAACATGCTTACTTTGAGTGATGATCCAACAGTTAAGGGTATGGAGTATGGACACTGGAGCATTATGGTCTGCAATGCTGGCATTGAGACATGGTTTAGGGTTCATAGGGATGTTGGACACAACAAGGAAAGACTCTCATGCACACAATTGCCACAGGGATTTTGGTCTGTGTTCTGACAAATGTCGAATCTTTTGAACAATTTCATTATCAGCAACTGAGGCTCAAAATGGCAATGGAAGCAATAATCCTGCAGATAATGACGAGTTGCTTCTAAGTTCTATTTCTTTCTTCACTTGATCTTCAGGAGTGGATCACATTGAAGTATATTGCACCACAAGATAATTATATGTCGGATCCGTAGTCACAGGCAATTTGGAAGAACATCCACAGCTTTGTTTCCCCATCCTTTTCCCTCTGTTGCCTTCACTCTATGTTGCAGCTGAGCATCTGAACACTTGAACCTATATTTTCAGAATACTCCTCTATTGCAGCAGTCTCATGCAAGATGCCTGAGGAGAGTTCAATGATCTCACAAATACCATTGGTGCTTTGTGGTGGGTGGAGTGTTGAGAGCATGCCTTCCTGGCATGAGAAAATCTTACTGATAGAGTTTGGTGTGCCATTAGATGGTGAATTGACAGAGATGACATAAGTATGCACTTCATGGACAGTGCTATAATCGTGGGAGTACAATATAGGTTTACAGCTTCTTGATCTAATCAAAATAGGTGTATTTCAGGCTTCTCTTTCATGTCCTTTAAAAGACAATTGGAAGGGGTGATCTGGCTTGCAGACTCCATGGGGCAAACCAAAACAATGACAGCACCCATCATAGGGAACTGCTGCTCACCAGAGTAGCCTTCACCCACAGAGTTCAGGCAAAGCTCAAATTCTTCTTGCATCTACTGGTCTAATCCTGTGATTGGTGCCCCTTTCACATCACAATACTCATTGTGACAAAAAGTCTGCAGAATGTGTTATGCAATAGATGCTGGATGGACTGGCTGCCCCCACCAAACAAACCAAAGACCATTCCTGTTGAAACCACTAGCGTTTTGCATACATATGTGAGAATATCATCATAAGAATTTTGATTTTCTCAATAGTTATGATTGTAACTGCACCTGACTTGTGTGATGAGCTGATATTAAGGTTGAAGAATCAGACTTTAAGAGAACATCACAGTAATATCAAAGAGGAAACTACAAAAATTCCCTGTGTAGAACACATATTTGGAGAAAAGAATAATAATGATAGCAAGAAAAGAGTTGTATAAATTGTACTGATAGTCTTGTGCAGGTTCAATGACCATCAACACCTACATGTTTAATAGTGACTAATTGTTCCAACAACCACATTGAAAGCAGGGAATGCCTGTTCAGGTGCCAATTTGGCCCTGCTTCAGCATAATGTGGGACAATCACTGCAGCCAACATATATCATTGGTGTTGTAGCAAAGGAAGCAGTTGCCTGCTTGAATACCATTGAAACCTCTGAGAAAGTTAAGCCAGAGACCAGAGTCATCTGATGTAGAACAAGGTGGGCAAAGACTGTCATTACATTAGCAACTATGGACAAAGTAAAGAAACACAAATTCACAAGCTCATCTTGGCAGTCCTATGTATGATTGCATTAGTATAGATAAGACAAGAATCCAGCCACAAGTTGGGGCCTGATGGCTACACTGAGTAAACCTGCAACATCCAGAGAGATACCTGCACTCTTAAGTTCTGGGATCACTGTTCTTGAGATGGAACTGCAAAGCACATCTACAGAGATTGCAACATGAAATCAAAACTAAAGCAAACAATACTGGCATGACAAGAATGAGAGCTGTCCCAACCTTGGGAGTTTCACATCAAGTATCAGTTCACACCTTCATCATGAATTGCAATGACTAGCTGCCATGTCTCCCCACTGACTTCATCAACGCCCAACAACCAACAGAGTGTAGACAAGTACAAAGATTTGCCCAAAAAATTAAACAAAAATCTGCATCCTGAGTTCCTTTGACACTTTAACAGGAAGACTGAGGTGTGATTCTTGTTTGCAATGCAGCAGTGAACTCAAACCCTACAGTTAAAGAAGTGCAAAGTTTACTAAACCACATGGAGAGTAATGGACATGACAATATATGACACTTAAATCCTATTGTGATGCATGGTCTTGAATCATGCCCCACAATATGTGTGCTGTGTGGTTTGTAGTAGCATTTTCCAGATATCTCTACTGTGGCTTGGTGGTGATGCTGGAGACAAGCTAGGCCATGGCTGTGCTCACAAGTGTATTTATGGGTGCATGTATAAAAGTCACATTCAACACCAGGCACTCTTTCAGATGCCAAACAATGCTTTGTGAAGGTATAAGCACATTTCCAGTATTTGTGAAGTGAGTATTTCACTGCTTTCTCATTATTCTGAGAAGATGCTACCTAATTCAACAGCCTTACATGTGCTCCATGATGTGAACCCTAAACCTGACAACATGACACCCAAGCAAGAAAGACCTTAAATGACTTCAAGTCCTCCGTCACTACTGTTCTTCTGGTGTACACAAAGAGTTCAAAGCAAAGCAAGTATAGGGCAATTTACTTTGATCTGCTGAGAGTGATGATGCCTAAGGAAAAACAGGCCTAAGGATGCAAAAATAAAGAAAGGGAAATGAAGTCTATAGGAAGACCATATTGGCGCAAGATCACAGGATCGCATTTTAATAGTTATGAATGGCAATGACAATTTTCAGACACCCCTGGATTTTATTATCTGCCACACTTAGATATTTTTTAACCAAGTTTGCAATCTTGGATATTTGATCTACAAAGAAACAATTGATGATCTCTTGGAATGAACAAGTAGACATTGTAAGAAAAATTAAAACCTACAACCATGCAATTAACAACTCTTGATAAATGCTCCTCATTCTCCCACCTTGATACGAATAGCTAATAATATCAAGGTCTTGTATATAGAAATACCCTAAAATAATGATGAAATTTGATTTAAGAGACCAATCTGCAACCACTGTTGCTTTTGAGCATCTATGTCTTAATATTAAGGTGCAAGTAGTTGTTAGTAAATTAGGGCGAATCCCTAAACTTACTCAAAACTAATTTTAGCTTGACTATGGAGGTACAACAAGCTTCAATCTCCAAAAAGACACTTACAAATATGATAGGAATAAATATTGTTAGTTAAAAATATATGAATTCAGAAACAAGCACAGTCATAGGACAAACAATAGTATCTTTCTAACACAAGAAAGGAATGGATTCCAATAGAGAAGCTACCATAAAGGCCACACTACTTGGAGTCCTAATCAATATCAAAGTGTCAATCAACATAAACCAAATGATAATTGCAATAAAAAAACCTTGAACCTAAACCCAAAATAAAATAAAAGGTGGCATAAGAGAGATAAAATATGTTGAGAGATAGAATAATAATGGAATGTCAACAACGAACAGAATGTTAGAATTGGGCCATAAACAAACACAAAATTTGACAACAATTATAACTACAATAACAGCTAGTTAGAGATATTCATTAAATGGAGGGGAGTTATTATGGTATTCTTAAATAGGTATTGGCAACTTCATTATTAGGGAACTCTTAGAAATTGTATTGTCAAGTTAGTTATTGTCAATAGAAAAATAGGCATTCAATGCAACAATTATGGCAAAAAAAAACCTTTCTTAAAACGAACAATATGATTATCAAAGACCAACTTCAAAGAACACATGGAATTTTTTTGTCTCAAAATTAGGTCATTGCCACATAAGAACTTTAGAGACATTTGCAAAAACCCCAATTAGCTTACAACAAATAATATAAAAAGAACAAAGAAGAGGTTTTGATCAATTGTTTCCTAGATGTAGAGAGCTCGCTTAAGCAATAGGCAAGCTCCTAAAAAATCAAAAAGGTGTAAAAGGCATAATTGGAGGCACAAAAAGGCGAAACAAAAAACATCTGCAATGGCAACAAAGGTTGGAGGAGGCACAATGAAAATCCCAAGAATTTAGGTGAATCTTGTTTCAATGCTAAAAAATGTTTAAAAATGTGATTCTCTTAACACCAAGTTGTTTCAATTGCGAATGCCTAAAATTGTTTCACATGTTCTTTGGATTCTTGAAACAAAAGAACTTAAACTTGGAGTGCTGAAAAGGAGCTCCATCCGCAAGTGGGCGTTGAAGTTTACAACGAGGTATGTATGTCAATCTAAGAGGTAGTAAAACATTATAATTGTATTTATGGATTTAAAGCTAAAAGAAATTATGACTCACTCTCCACTAATATGGGTCAGTATTCTATGAAAGATTGGAAAAAAAATTGGCGAGGACAACTGACAAAGCCAACATTATGTTCATTAATAATGAACCTTTGGTAAAACTCTTTACTTTTTAAAACTACTAATTAACATTTTAGGGTTTTTGGAAGTATATAAAAACATTTTGAGTTTTCATTTCTTCCTCTTTGTGGAGTTGTGAATTAAGGAAGGGGAGGAGGAAGAAAATTCAAAGCTTCATGAAATAGTCCCTTAGAACTGAGTATGTGTTTCCATCTTTTGGTTTTTTTTGTTTTGCTTTTTAACTTGGTGGGGGCGGATCAATGGACCCAAGCTTGAACTAGTCCCCCCCACCCCCTTTTTTTTGTGACTCATGCATCGAGCTACTTTCAACAATGAAAGTAGTTTGGCAAGGAGAAGTTATGGACCTAAGTTCAAGCTCAGGCCCAAAAGCAGACCCAAGCTTGAATTCTCAAGTTTTTATTTTTTATTTTTATATGAATCATGTTGTAATGTTCCCCCCCCCCCCCCC
>Ga0209208_10011420_pt1 | contig 11370 bp, 3 predicted proteins | sample S1TSphfallax_3_FD_187694 | JGI IMG/M metagenome (GOLD analysis project Ga0209208, IMG submission 187694) | Host-associated microbial communities from peat moss isolated from Minnesota, USA - S1T2_Fd - Sphagnum fallax MG (SPAdes) (version 2) | ecosystem: Host-associated > Plants > Peat moss >...
TTACTTGAATACACATGGAATATGGTTGTTCATATACATTCAAAATATACATTTATAAATATTAGTACACCCAATTATATTCCTTAGAATTCACAAAATACACCTTTGTATATTCATAGGGTTGCAACTAAATTGGTGACATTTGCAACTAATGGGATATAAATTGTTCTGCTTGGATGAAAACCAAACTAAACGTTGTTCACATGGAAGGATGAACACCAAAATAGTTGCAAACTAATTGCAATGTAGTTGCAAATATGACCAAAACAAGAAATAGTTGCAAAAATGTCCAAATGTAGTTGCAAATAACTAATAGTTGCATGTAGTCGTAAATAGAGTGGTTACATTTTGGCCAATTTCTACTATTACTTATAATTTTTGCAACTTTGGTAACATGTTATTGATGCATTCCTTATTTCATGGATACAATGTTACACATTATACTAGATTATTTTGTTTTATGGCTACAATCATGTCCTTAAAAAAATAGAATTCCTTACCACCTAACCAAATGGCAACTTGCCCTATTAGGCTCACCATTTTCCTAGGTGGAAATAATACAAGAACTTAAGGCAATTAAATGATCAATCCTTTTGGAAAATATTAAACATGCCAATAGTTTTTAATACAATTCAAGGAAAACTTGTGTAGTCAACTTGTGCTAGCCCCCACATTTCCAACAATCTTTTCCCCAAAACAATTATAACAACAACCCTAATAACCTCTTCATATTAGTAAATTTTGCAACATCCATGACTTACCACAACCATCCCATCCTCATGCACAAACTTTGTTAGTGATCCACATGTCATGTTTATGATACCATATAACAAACATGCATGTCAATATGTTGCCACCTCCATTTAAGGTTTAAGGTCTTTAACTTCTTATTTCCAAACTTTGCAATGTGTTTGACTACTTTGCTTTTATTTTCTTGTTGGAAGTTAGTTTTATTTCATTGTTTTTTTTTTGGTTGTATTATTGATCAATTAAGTTTAACTAGAATAAATATATATTCAATTTTGGATCTTTGTTCATATGATGGCACTACCTCCTTTTTACTTGTCATATTGGAAATAATTAATCAATAGTTCAATTGAAAAAGATTAAGAGACAAAGTTTTATAAATGGGGTTGAGTGTTGCAACAATAGGTATAGTTGTGGGTGTTCTTTGTGTTTTGTTTGTTAAAAGTCATGAGGATGTCAAAAATGTTTTCCCTAGCTTTAACTTCTCCAACTTATTTTATTGTTTTCAATTGTTTAACCTTGAAGTCATGCTTAGTGGCTTAGATGACTATGGACTTGTCATCACTATTAATATGGTGGGACTTTCGCCATGGCAAAATGTCGCTAATCCTTTGTTAAAAAGATTTTCACCATAATTTTTTGACTAATTTTTATTTTTTTATAAATTTTTTTCCTTTTCTTGTGTGTTGTTGAAAGGTGTATTAAGAAGTTGCCCATTTATCAATCCTCATAAATTAGCCCTATTTATACCACCAAAATGCATCCATCACTAGTTTGTGTATTGTTTTACTTCAATGAAAGATATTCAAATGGTGCACCAACAACTTCATATTGAAGGAAATTAAATGACATACATCAACTTCGTAGTGAAGGATATTTGAATGGTAGATTAACAATAGGCATTCGACCTCCATTACCTTGTTTTTAACCTTGTTATCCCCCTTAACATGGTGTATTGACAAAAGGTGTTTCATTATTATTCACAATTCCAAGCTTTCAATTCATGAAGTTCAAGCCAAAATATTTAAAGTATAGATAGTTTAAAAAGGGCTTATGTGCAAGAATTGCACTAGATCATTAGAAGATTATGTAAAAAGGTCCATGCAAGAGTTGGATTTGCAAGGCAAACACTAAATGTTAAAATTTTACACTACATTTGTAAAACAAGGTATTGTTTGGGGGACATTATGTGAAGGAACTTTAATTTTTTTACTTTTATTATTACATAATTTTTAATATTGACATATTTAAGTCATCGTAACTTTAATTATATTTTTTGTTTACATGATCAAATTTTGATACCTTATATTTATTTAAAATTTTAGTTTAAAAATTTGAAGTTGTGAAGAATGATGAAAATGTGAATAAACATGCTAAAATCATGTGATAACATTACTATCTTTTCAACATACCATATGTAATTAGCACATTTTTCAACTAGGTAATTGAATAGTGGAAAAACAAAATACCTATCTAAAGTGTAAGTTTTTTGTAAATGGTTAAAGTGTTAATGGTGTGGAGGGATCCTTCATTTCATGTTCCTCCACATTCAATTATTAGCTCATTTATTAGTATCAGTTCTCTTATTACTTACTAATTATACCTATTAACATCTAATACCTAAATTTTAATACATATTTTATTTTTATTTTTATTTTTAATATTTTGGATTAACACATACCTTATATTGAATATATCTTGGTTTTCAAAATAAATGTAATCCTATTATAGAATTAATAAAAATATAATTTTTGCCCAACAAACAATAAATTGGATTCTATATTTTTCCTTACATAGTATGTAAATTCAAAAAAAAGTGCTCCCTCTTGTGTTGCACTAGTTCTACATACTTATGTTGGAGAAACGGGTCAATTCCAATTTTCATGATTATAGAAGGACTAGTCCAAACCTATGGCAAACACCATTTTTCCTTATGAAACATGGTGAAATCAATAGCAATCCTTCAACCTTCTGGACTTTGCACATTGTGTTTATAACTTGCTAGTAACATAACCTACCCAACACAACTTATGTGCTTTAAAAGTTGTTACATATTATAAATCATATGGCTTATAAATTATTATGTTACATTTTATTGTTTTCCCTTTAATGTTTGTGATGTTCTATTAGGACTCCATGTTGCAACATTTTCATAATACATAAGTCATGTTATAGTATCTCAACAATGATTGTTGAACCCTTCACATTATTGTTTTCATAATCACCTTATGTTGAGCCATGTATAGGTTCTTGTGACCCACCATTTTCATTACATAACTATCTCATTCACCTTTGGTCTTTGCCATTTGCAATATCCTCTTCTTATTCTTTGAAACAAATCTCATATATTTAATAATAGAATCTATTCATAATAGGTAAAAATTGTATTCAAACTTGTTGCATAAGATTGTAATATGATATTACAAACTTTCCTCAAAGTGATAAATTAACATGAATCAATCATATTCCATACATTGTGTAATTGCATCAAAGCAAAACATAATAGATTGCGGAATAATAAATCATGGCATGGTAAAAGAAATGATTTAACAACTTTAGAATTCCCATGGCATGAAGGTTACCATGTAACCTTTTAATTTCTTTCACATAATGTAATCATGTTGCAAAATATATAGTACAATAAGCCATCACATTTTTAGAACAACCATTTGAGAGTTGTAAAATTGTAATGGCATGGTTATTACATAAAGTTATCATGTTACTTTGAATGATATTAGGAATATAGTATTACTAATTGGTTTTACGCAACGTAATCAAGTTACAAATTTCTATTCATCTCACCAGAATCTAAAGATAAACATTCCATTAAATTACAAAACACAAGAATGGGAGGAATTAAAATGGAGCTAAAACCTGAATTCTAGTGATGAGAAAATGCATTAGAGCTCCAACAAATCAACCAACTCAATTTTCAACAATTTGGCACAACTATAATAGAACTCCAACCAATTAACCAACAATTACAAAATTTATCCAATGAAGGAGCCAACTTGATTTCCAACAACTTCAAAATGCATAAAAGCTCCAGAAATTAAATCAACTAAATTTCTATTAGAAATTCAACAAAACAACCAACTTGATTTCGAGCACCTACAAAATACATTATAGCTCTACCAAAATAACAAGTGGATTTCCACCATTACAAAATGCATTAGAACTTCAACAAAATAATCAAGTTGATTTCCATCAACTACAAAATGCATTAGAGCTTCCACAAAACAACTAATGCAATTTCCAACAAAGAAAAAATGCATTAAATTGCCAACAAAACAAATTGATTCAATTCCAACAACTCCATAATGGATTAAAATTCCAATAAAACACCCATAGATGATTTATTTTTCTCCCATTTGTAGGTGGCCTTTTCAACTATTAGTTTCAGTTTTTCCATTATAGGCCACTAGAGGGTAAAAAACTATGAAATGGCTAGAGGTTGCACATGGGGGTGCCTGATATGGTATAAATATCATAATATATCATGTTACACACTTTACTTGATTTGTAACAAGCCTATGTGGTAATTGTGCAAATGAGGAGTAATATACATTGGAGTACATGGAGCAAGTTATGCGGGGCCAACATTTTGTTTACATTATGTTGATGTGGCAATACTTTTGTATTGGGAAAACTCAAGACCATTGGCCATTTTAGTGTTTTCCAACAATTTCCAATGTAATACACATAAATGGGAATTTTGACCCAACACAAAATTGGCATTATCAACCCTAGTCAATATTACTTTTTATATAACTAAGATTTAGACTTATTTGTAATGCATTTTGAAAGCTTTTCTTTCATTATTTGACAAATTTTCAAAGGATAGAAATATTCCCAAAATAAGGGGCTTGAGATGAGGTAGTAGCCAAGTTTGTCCCTACATTTTGGGAATGTCCCTTAACTTTGGCCCTTACCTACAAATTAATATAAGCATAGCTTTAATTTGAACATAACACAAAATTTCCAATTTCCAATTACCAACAATTGATGTATAATCAATAAAAAGTGGTTACATGTACCAACTACATGGCTAAACCAAAAAAAGAGAGAAAAGAATAGACCACCTAGACATAAGTTAATTAAATCACATGGCACCTAAGCTAAGCTTCAACATAAGCCACCTAGGTTAACCCACATGTCACCTAAAATAAGCCTAAGGTAGGCCACATTACACCTAAGCAAGCCATTTACATAATCCACCTAGGTTAGCTCAACATATGGCAACTAAGCTAAGCCACATCGCACACTTTTAACCATGGATATATGTCCCATTTGATTAGAATTTTTACCATCAAAATAGACATATGTCTCATTTGATTGGATTTTTTGTACCATCAAAAGAAAATATGTTCCATTTGACTGAAGGTGAATATGTGTTGTTTTTTTTTACTACAGGTGTACTTTTGTTATTTTTTTTGACAATTGTCACATTTGCCCAACAAAAAAAAAACCACTTTAGTTAGATGATATGACAAAACAACCCATGTCAAATCTAAACTCTTAAAAGATCAATTTTTTGGTCAAAAGGAACAACCCAATCAAATTGAATGGCTTGAAAAGCTATGATTTCTTGTGGTGTTTTAAAAACTAGATCCAACCAACAACATTGTTTTAAACCTTTCTTAGCTCCTAACCACTAGGGTAATTATGGTTATCATTGAACACTTGCCCATTAACCAAACAACTTCCACTAATCAAACCATGACCATTGATTGAAGACCCAATGAATTTTATTTTATTTTTAATTTCAAAGTACTTCAATCAAGAATGTTGTAAATGTGTTTAGTCATGGATGGTAATTTTCATTTACATAAAGTGTTCATGAATATAAATTATTTTTAGGGGTTAGGGTTAAAGTTGTCACATTCCAACACACACAAATGCTCACAAATATGAGAATATCCCAACACATAAGATTTGTAAATGTTTGGTCAATGATTCCATATGCGATGTATTTGCAAATTTTCTAGCTCATTATGTGATGTTGTTTGATAACAAGCTCTTAATTGTCTTGGTACAATGCACACACAATGACACGTGATATATGCAAAAAACATGTATGTATGGGCGTTTAAGTGTTTGGTTAAGGTTGTAAAATAGGACAAATTTATAGATTTTCTAATTCATAATGTCATCTAAATTGTTTAAGGATGGGAGGTGATCCATTACTCTCACAAGGTTACACTAGCAAGGGGAACTACAAAGCACTATGCTAGACTTTTATTTATAGTTTATTGTACAATTAGAAAACCCTACTACCCAAAAATATCATTATATTGTACACAATTGGACTGCGCCAATATTGGAACTTATGCGCTTGGAGGAAAGCAATGCGCCAATATTGGAACTTATGCACTTGGAGGAAAGCAATGTAGGAGAGAAGATTGCATAGCAAGGTGTTAGAAACCTTCATAGTATGAAGAGACACTTTGGTCCTCCCATACAATGAATGAAGCCATTGGTCTCTTTTCATATTAAAGCACCATCGCACATTGTACTTTGATTCTATTCCAGGATATCATAGTACCCTCAAAGCAAATCAATTTGTGAAATGTGCAATGCTTGGGTGGTCTTACACAAAAATACATACTACATAATTTCAACAAGTGGGTAGTTATTAGCATAAGGCCAATTGTACATGTCCCAGTCTCCAAATAGAAGGGAGCATGAGAACGTGGATACTTAGTTAAAGAATATTTTAGTCAATACTTGAACAAGCATGGCAATAGGGAACATTGTCCTTGTGTGGAAGTGAGTTCTGTAACTTGTTGTTGCCATTTTCTCAGAGCTATTTCAAACATGTTTTGACATTGTATTCTACTTCCCCATGGTTCAATCTTCAAGAGCAAACCATAAAGTCTATGTCTAGATTTCTATGTTGCAATCAAATCTTTGGCTTCCATCGAATGTATCGTATTTTTAATAGACTCCATGTTTCAAGTTCATGTTTCAATACAATGTTACCGGTCTCGAGATCATGTTTTTGTAGATGTCATGTTTCAAGACCATGTTACCAGTCTAGAGTTCATGTTTATTTTACAATATATTCTTTGTTTCTAGGGTTTTAAATGTTCTTATGTCAGATCATGTGCGTTGAAAGTGTTTGGTATCACAAGAACTTGACAGCAGGCCTTGCAAGCATATGACTATTGCCTCCTCAATTGGGGCTTTGGAATTAGAATCAGGCAAAGGTCAGAAACATAAAAAAATGATTGACCACACCAAGCAAATGCAGACAGAATGCTGATCCACAACGAGACATAGAACACTTGTGGTCTGCACATTGACGATTCAAGGGATTTTGATGCATGCTTAAAGCCTGAGCTAGACTACTTCTCTGATGAATTAAGCAAAATGCAATTCTTTGTTCAATATATGCATATATCCCTTTGGTCACAAGAGGTTACTTCACTGATCCATCCGAACAGGCATACAGATCACAGGGTAGTAACAAGTAAAGAAATTAGAGCCAAACTGAGGATTGTGGCCATTGAAGTCTGTTGGGTCGCGGACATGTCCGAGAGTGTATACCACGCAACTCATGTTTCGGACTGCATAGTCGCACCAAGCACCGGGAATGGACTATGAAACGAACTTCATCTGGTTTGCTTGTCGCATCGTTTTTTTTTTTTTGGGTTGGTTCTTCAACCGGCCTCTCTTCCCGAAATGAATATACGTCAACATTCTATTGCATAATCGTCTTAGAACAACGGCAGTTCAGCCCCCGCATCTGTTCGTATATTTACAGCAGCCACCTTCACGCCACAACCAGCTGCAGCAGAGCTTCTGTAAACTGCCATAGCAGGCTGGAATCGTGCGTGTGGAATGCCGCACCGGTGTAATATGTCCTCCTCTGGCCCTGCAGTCCATACAACTCCTTGTAGAATCCGTCCTTGATCGCCTTCGCCGGGACCCTGAGCTCGTACGGCGTGTGGCTAGAAAAGATTGCCAAAGACGGCACCGTCGTCGGCAGCGTACCCGCCGTACCTAGCCGAGAGATGCTACCAATGATAGCGGCCTCGACTTGAGCATCCGGGAGGGGGTGGTCGCTGCCAAAATGAACCGTGTGTAGCCCGGGAACTGCCGTCGGCTGAATCAAGTAGGCACCCGGGAGAATGGGTAGGTTGTATGGTGTATCGGTGCCGACGTTCGAAATCTCTACGTTATCGGGGATGCCAGTGTGCCGTAGGAGGCTGACATAGTACCCAACATTGCGAAACTGGGCGAAGAGAGAGGTTTCTTTGGAGGAGAGGTCCCAGCCGACGAGGTTGTAGAGCTTTGGTGGGATAGTCAGGAGGATCTTCTTCGCCTGGATGAGCTTGAGCCCGTCTGGAGTCTTGACTACCACCTTGGCGTATGCTCCAGCGGCGTCGCGGTCCATCGCCACAGTGTAACTCTTCAACAACACATCCTGCCCGAGCTCCGTCGTCGCCTTCTCGTACAATTCGCTATTATCATGCCTTGCTGTCGTCAAGAACCCAATCTCCAGGTCCCTGATGAGATCGCTCCCAAACGCCTTGAACACGTATAGCGTCGAGAGATTGAGGAGATCGGCCACCTCTGCGTATCCAAAGATCAACTGGACGACCCCTTGGAGGGAGTATTTGGTAACGAAGTCCCCAAACGGCAGCAGCAGGTCCTCGGGCACAGGGTAGGTGAGGTTGAAACCAGTCTCCACATATGGGTACTTCGCGAGTTGTGCGACGTACCCGGCCAGAGCCGCCCTAGGGTCCGATGGCACGTAACCCGCTACTTCTTTTCCTGTGCTCAAGTCCACATATGTGGACGTCACGCCCGGGCTGGAGAAGTTCGTCGTCACGAGCGGGATGCTGAAGCGCTTGAAGTAGTTCTTGACGATGTCGAGATTATGAAAGGCCTCCACCCCGAAGTCGACTGTGCGTCCGGTCTGGGGATCTGTATAAGTTTGTGTATGTCCTCCCATGCGGTCCTTGTGTTCCACCACAACCACGCTCTTGCCCAAGTCGCGTAGGCGGATGGCTGCATATGTGCCGCTCGAGCCGCCCCCAACGATGCAGACGTCGCGGGTGATTACGTCGGTGAAATTGTACTCTTCCAGCTTGAAGTCGGAGTACTGGCTTGGCAACGCAGTGGCAACAGCCAGAAAGCTCGCCGCGGCGAGCATTAATAGATATCGAACAACAATCCCCATGACTGTCCTTTCTAGCTGCAAGTGTCGTCTTGGATAAGAATTCGAGAACCTGGACCAGGACCATTGCAGTGTGTGAGAACAATCGCATATGTAGCTGAAGAAGAAGAAGACACGAGCTCAGGAAAGTCGACGACAGATTCGTCACGGCAGGCAGGGATAACCAAAAAAAGGAGTGCTGGCTTGGCTGCGCAGTGGCAACAGCCAGAAAGCTCGCCGCGGCGACCATGAGCAGATATCGAACCCCATGGCTGTCCTTTCTAGCTCCAGGTGCGGTCTCGAATTAACTGGACCAAGACAATTGCGGTTGTCAATTTTTCTTGCGTGTGTGTACGTGACGAAGAAGAAGAAGAAAAGTCAATGACAAATTCGTCACGACAGGCAGAGAGGAAGAAAAAGTTGCTGAGGAATTGTGCGAAGATCAGAGCTGACGAAAGTCACGGACGGATGTTCTCCACGGCAGGCAGGAACTAAAGCGACGAATTTTGCTAAGGTAGAGGCCCATATACGTCTATGGTCAGCAGCTATCTATTTGCTGAATCTTCTGAGAGAGTCAAAATCATGTGAGGAGAGCCAATTGGGTGGCGCCAACATGCCTCCAACCAGTTCCCATCACATTCCTCTTCTTCCCATTTGGCCTCTTAGAGAGTTTCTGGGGCATACACCTCCCCAGATATTCTTTTTCCTTTTCTCGTGTTTTCTAGCCTTGATGAAGGGACTGGAATTTTTTTTACAAAAGCCCCAATATGTGATTAACAGCACTTGCTGCATAGGGGGAAGAGCAAGGGTAGACTGCCATTGAAAAACTGACTCAGAAAATTCAAACAGTTTGCTTGTTGAAGAATATGGTGATGAGAATGAAGCTTAAATACCCAGTTGTTCTGGCTTTGTGCTCCCATGAGAATAACTCATCCAATGTGATAGCTGTTTCAAGCAAAAGATGTCTACATTCCCAACTGAATAACCCAACTACATGACCATTCCTGTGTGATACTTTTTTGTATTGGCAACATGGAGCTGTGCCACCGAAAGTTGATATTGAGTCTCAGTTTTAATGGATTTCATTCTTTATACAGTCCTGATTTGTCATAGAGTTTTTGTAGCAGATTAGAGAGCTTGGCATGCTAAGAAGGCATATGGATCCTTTGCTGGACCCTGCAGGAGATCTCCTGGTGCGGTTGAGGAATTTCTGTGGCAGGTAGCTGCAGCAGCTTCATTGGGATGCTTGATAGCTTACAGGCTGCACCTCATCTCCCTTACTCTCACCTCTGACCTAGCCACAGGTGCAATGTGGTAACCTGAAGGCAACAGCAATCAGTTTTATTATATGTTGTGCCAATAATTAAACATTTCAAGGTGCTTTTCTCTTCCAATGTCATGGCCCAACATCGAAAAGTTCCACTTATTATAAGAGAGTTTGGTTGGACCCTACTTTAGTGAACCTTGTTGATTATATTCTCATCAAGGTTCAATTTACTGTAAATTTGCTATAGTTTTAAGCCCGGGCATGGGCAGTGTCTCCTATCTACAACTCTGCTTACATCCCTTTTAGTTTTCATGTTCCTCCACAGATAATAACCATCTGGTCATAGGCATCAGGGTCAGCAATTTCCCATGTCAACCTGGAACAAGAACACATGCTACTCAGCAATATGTTTCTGGGAAGGATTTTGCCTTCAATTCCATTCTCTGGCTGATTATCTCCCTCTCTAATCTCTATCCTGATGCAGAAACCACATCGGTTTGCAGGTTAGTTGGATATGTTATTAGCTCTTCAGTTTAGAGAGATTGATGTGTTTGACCCTGCAAAACTGAACCTTTAGGGTTTTACATACTGGCAAGCCAGCTTCTGATAGATGCTCAAATTTCCAGTTGGAAGATTGATTTCCATCTGCAGTGTCTATTTTGTGTAGATGTCATATGAAGGCATGTAATCATTAGGAAATCCTTCACTGTAACCTGACTTTTCTTCATCCTCTAACTATAACACCATACTTCTTTCTTCAGCGTGAATGGCAACTGTCAAGGATGATGCAAATGGACTTTAAGAGCAGCTCCACCAGCTGCAGTATAATGTCCTGTAAACTATAATTTGGATGAAGTTTCAGGCTTTAAATAGTGTAAAATTGAGGGATTCATCATCCCTCAAATCTATTTGAAAAATCTGTGTTCAGTTGCACAAAACTGAAACTCCTTTGCACAATAGGTCTCAATTAGGACTCAATAAGAGAATCTTGTGTTCCAAAATAAGAGAAAACTCAACATGAACAGAATATTACAGTTGACTGATTGACATCGCCGGCCAGAGTGAATTAACAGCCACCAATGCACCAGTTGGCCGTTCTGTCCACTGGATGGGTTGCGTTTTTTCATTCGGCGCCGGATGGGGCTCATCACAGTCGATTTCTTTTTGCTGCTGACCACTGTACTTTTTTTTT
>Ga0209208_10011421_pt1 | contig 11369 bp, 10 predicted proteins | sample S1TSphfallax_3_FD_187694 | JGI IMG/M metagenome (GOLD analysis project Ga0209208, IMG submission 187694) | Host-associated microbial communities from peat moss isolated from Minnesota, USA - S1T2_Fd - Sphagnum fallax MG (SPAdes) (version 2) | ecosystem: Host-associated > Plants > Peat moss >...
GCCACAAACATTTCAACAATTTTGGAAGGTTTTGAAATTATACCATTATTGTTGCATTGTAAGCTTTAATTGAGGTCTTTTGTTTTGGGTTTAATATTCTCTCTATAGGATCTTTATTTTTTTAAAATGTGTGTAGGTTATATAATTGTCCTCAATCGATTAAATGTCATGAATCATGAATGTATGGAATAATATTGATGTGTGAAATTTTATCATCATACAACAATAACAACAAATGTTAACATGTATATATTAGGACATGTGTTTGTTTGCTTGTCTTGGTTGTCATATGTGGTCATGTCATAACCCTCCCAAATTGTGCCCCCCATCCCCCTCATGTTATGCATTTAATACCTCTGGAAAGCATTTGACGAAAAAAATTGCAAGTTTATTGTTTTGCAATTTATAAACCAACATAACAAAAAATATTGAATTTATAGTGATTTTTAAAAGAAATAATAATAATAATTATAATGATTTTCTCATAAGAACTATAAAGTTAAACCCAATTTGACCAAAATAATATTGGATGAGTGACATTACATGAGGTTTTTAATACTTGGGCCAATGACATGGGGGCCATTGTTATTACTATGATCCCTATTATTTAATTGACATGGGAATAATATTAGGATTCATGACCTTACATGAGATTTAAAATACTTGGGTCAATGACTCAAAAGCCATTTTTATTGATGTGTATTTATTGTGATCAATATAAATTAGTTGGTGGGTGCTTTCCAAGTTTTATTTTTTGTAATAAGCTTCTTTGATTGGCCTTTTGTAAAGGGGTGAAAATGGATTTCTACAACTACTCAAGTAGTAATTAATAGTTCATGCAAAAAAAAAAAAAAACGTAAAAGTAAGGTTTGTCATCTAAGGACATACCTACCATCCTAAATGTAAACTATTTTAGTAGTGTAAAAATAAGAAAGTACAAACAACAAACAAACAAAATATCAAGGTTTGGGTAGTCATTAACCTCCAAGTTTCTACAAACCTTTAATGCATTAGAACGGGGTCCAATGGGTCTATAGGCCTTCCATGATTATTATCCAACCTTCCCAACACTTGTAGACCCTAGGGGTGTTGCCTATCGTCCCCCAAAAAGCCTTCTTGTCATTGCTTTTACAAATTCCCTTGCTTATTGCTTATCGTATGTATTAGTCTCATGTACCCTATAGACTTCAACTTCTAAGTATTCTCTCTTCTTGCTACCATATATTAACTACCTCCTTCTTATGGCAATAAGTAATTTCTTACCCCAAAGACAAAATCTTGCATACATTTTTACCACTTTTTGTAGAAGAAATGTAAAACTATAACACAAAATGTAACAATAGAGTGTGCAAGTTTAAACTATGCTACCTTCTCCATTTTTCAATAGAATAAACTCACACAAAACACTTGAAGGTTCTTCAACCATTTTCCATTGAGATAACACATAAGTACAAATATATTTCTAGACTACCCCCTCCTCTCTAGTGTTACACCACACATTTCTCCAAGAGAGAGCTTTCCATTCCAACTCCAAACTACAAACTTATTGAATGTTATAGAATCCCCAAATCCTCCTTTAATCCTCCTCCTCCACAAAACCACTTAAGGCCCACATTGACCCCATGAAAATAGGGTCCTTATCCTAATCCCTTCCTAAAAATTTAATAGGTGATTGGGTGGATTACACCCAACCACTCATTAATATTAACTATTTAATCCCACTAACTGCACCCCTTTGGTAAGGGATGGTAAGTCTACCACTAATGACTCTAGTTACTAAGATGCTTATGGCTCTAACTAGTCTAAAGATTTTTACCCCTTGAAACTTATCACAAAAAATTTTAAACTTTGTAGACTCCCAATATAAAAGTATTCACTTGAAACATAGAAACATAAAAAGTTTTTATATTGGTCCATTTATATAGGTTCCAAGAAAACAATGTTGGACAAAACATACATGACAAAGTGAGGTGCTATTGGAAAACGTGTCGGGGAATCCATTGGTAACAACAAAAATCCAATAAATTCCAATATTTGAAATTTATGGGAAACTTTTAAAAAATAAACTTTCACAAGAAAATATAGTATAAAAACAATCAAGTGAGAGAATGGATGATATGGTCATCATTAAATTGTGCAACTAAAAGAAATGTTTGGTCATTTCCCAAATGCCCAAGTAGAATTTCCACCCTAAGTGACCCCATCCTCTTCCCACCCTATTCACGAGTTAGACCCAATAGCAAAAAGAATATGATGGGTATGAATTTTTTCTCTATTTTACATTGGTTTTTAAACTTATTTCTAAAGAGGAAGAAATATCAACAAAAGATTCAAGGTTGAACTTATTTGTCATATATATGATTGTAGACTACCATATGATGTTTATGGCAAAAATTTCACTATAATTTAAGTAATTACAATTTATGTTTTATGGTCCCATTTTATATTAACACGGTTTGCCTTACTAAACTAGTTCTACTATTTTCTTTCCTATCGTTTGTCAGTTTACCAATGGATGTCAAAGCACAATTTATTATCAATAAATGGATGTACTTTTTTGTCATATAAGCAAGTAATTTTATTTATGCCCTACAAGTTCTTGGTACATGTTCAAAGTTTATATATTTCTTAAACCAAATTCATTTAGTCATTCAACTTTATCCTCGCATTATCCTAACAACCTTACCCAAGTTGAATTCTTACAACATGGTTCACATTATTGTTGGTAAATTACTTTCCAATATCAAATGATTTTGAAATTTTCTTTTTGGAATTCATTCACACATTTACATTTAACACCACCCCATTCATTTTTTGTTGGACAAAAGATTATTTCATGCAAATTATGGAGCACAACTCAACCCTTAATGGAACATTAAAGACATGTTGACATAGCTGAAACAAATTATGTTGCTTTTTAATGACTTTGAAACCATGGCAAACATTCAATACATGTTGGACATCAATCATTGTTCCAAATTTGATGAATGGGGATTTTTATTTTCAATAAAAACTTGAACATTATACAACAATGCTTCATATGTTGAAAAAAAACATTAAACTTCTTTTTGACTTAACATCATGTTTCTTTTTACAAGTCATGATAAAATATGACAAACTCACATAAATGAAGGTTCAAACATTCTTTGACTTTAATGTATTTTCATGGTTTATTTTTAAATTCTAACACAAGGAAAAAACCAATGTTATTAAAGTCGGGTTTTTTTGTTTTTTTTTGTTTTTTGGTGTGCATCCATGTCATGAAGCATGGCTTCCATTATTGGATTGAAATAATGCCTTTTTTTCCAGATACTTAATTTTTAATGAACCTAAGGCTTCCATATCATTCTCCATCTCCCCAAAAGAACTTATAATTTGAAATTTTCTAAAGAATTTCTAATGACTTCCAAGTCCAAGTTGTCTTTTTAGAACCTTGAACATGCCCCCAAGGGGGGAGTTCTTCTTTGAAATTACAAGATATGTGAATAAAAACATAGGGTCCCATATGTTAGTTGTTGGGAAAAATAATAATTTAATTGGTTCTATAATAAAATTATGTTTATTTTGAAAACTAATATATTAATAATAGAGAGTATGCATTAATCCTCATATATATTTTAAAATAAAACAATATACATGTTAAAGATTTTTAATTATTATCCATTAATAGGTTCAATTAATAGGTTAACAAACGAATTAAGATTAGTAAATGAATTGGTAACTAAATGTGGAAGAACATGAAGTGAAGGAACCCTTCACATGATTGATAGTTAAATCATTTTGAAAAAACTAACATTTTAAATGGGTATTTCTCTTTGTCACCTCTTAATTATCTAATTGAAAGATATGTTAATTACATATGGTGTGTTGAAAAAAATTAGCCTTATCACATGATCTTGCTATATTCAATTACATTTTCAGCAATCTTCACAACTTCAAATACTAAAAAATAAGAAATATATATGGTATCAAAACTTGATGCAAGAAAAAATAAATTAGGATGGTTTATATATATAAGAAAATTATGTAATAATAAGGTGGGAATAAAAAATGTTCCTTCATATAATACCGCCCACACAATACCTAATTACGTAACACAAGCAATGAAAAATTTGAACATTGAATGTCCCCCTTTGAAACATCCCTTTTTGGGATGGTGACCTCTAATATTGTCTTCAATTTGCATGCACCATACATGCCAATTCTAACCCTAACCTACATTTGATTATAACATTGCCAAACCATGTTTTTTTATGCCCTTAACATTGTGATTACTATGGTTGATGTGATTAAGTTTACTTGTCCAAATGATTAAAGGAGTCCCTTTTGTTTGTTTTGTGCCTTCCAAAAAGTAAACATGTCTTATTTCATTAAGTTTACTAAAATTTTAATCAAATCAAACAATGTTGATTACACATGGATTGAGTCATGCTTATGTGGTATTAGTGCTTCCTATGTTTGTGTGATTAATTGCAGGCCTTCCATGGGTGACATGGCTTGCAACATATTATATGTGTTAGATTTTAGTCATTGAAAATGATACTTATGTATATATGTGCCAAATGTAGTTGTGTAGGCCTTGTAGGCATCTATGTGTTTAAGCCCTTAAGCATGTAAACAGGTAGGTTAGGGTTGGTAGGTAGGTAGGTGGGTGGGCAATTTGTATATAGTTGTAGTGAAATATTTGCCATCTACATAGTAAAACCTACCTACCTATTGCCTATTTACAAGGACCTATTATTTACCTTCCTACCTACTTTGATTCATGTTTATAATTATATGTTGACATAATTTGCAACTTGAAGTTACATTATAATAATGTTAGAATGCATGAAATTCAAAATGAATGCATGTTATTTTATTTGTGGTATTAGTGACATTACTTTGTCATCATGTGAAATGGTAGTTGGATGGTTAATGTTTTGGCTTGTCATTAAGGAAGTAAAATGTTCAATTCCCTTTTGTGACACTTTGTTTTAAAGCTTACAAGTGGCCTCCGTGTGTAGGGGGCTTACACATCGAGGGTTGCATTTTACATCCCTATGAATTGTACTTCATGGATAAATATTTTTATATCAAAATTATTTGATTTAAGTGCTAATTATGAATTAATATCAATTAACATTTATGCTAGTTTTTAATAAAAAAAGAAAGGCCACATCAATTGGCAATTTTTTATAATGAAAACAAATTAACCACATCAATTAACACATGCCACATTTAATCAAAACGAACACAACATGTGTCCACACAACCAACAACTTAATCATGTTTTATATGCTCACAAATGTTGTTTGAAATGATTATAGCTTTTCATTCATCTTGTTTGGGTGTTTTAAAAAACTAAAATTTAGTTAAAAAGGCATAAAAGATAACATTTGTAATAGTGTTAATTACCAATTTTGCTAAACATGTTGCATTTCAAAACCCAAGACCAAATATAATGGCAATTTGCATCCACTCACCAAACTTCATAGGCCTAAACACATATGGTGGTTTATTGTAAACATGACAAAAAAGTTACCTTGGTCTTGTTGCCACACAACAATCAAGAAAATAACTTTTCTCATCAAATTTAAAAAATGTTTGTAACAACACCAACCTAGATGTATAACCTATACCATTCTAAAACCTAATCATGATATTTGGGCATTCAATAGTGAAGTAGGACCTAGATAATAAACAAAATTAGTGGGTAACATTATCCGATGTTTGACAATTAATCACACAATTGTAACCCCCAAGGTTCATTATAGTAACTAGTACTTGCGGGAATGCATTTGTGTGCATGTTTTTAATATGTTTGATTTTGTTAGTTCCAATAGAGTTAAACACTAATTTAGTAGTGCACAACACCAAATAACTCATTCAATGTGAATTGATGTCATGGACACGGGCATCCATAAAATTTCTTTATTTTATTATGATTTTTATGTTTATGTTTAGAAGTTGAAACATTCTTTTTTACACAATAAACCCCCTTTATAATCATGCTTGTTTGTGTCACACATTTTTTGGTAACCAACCATTTTAGGAAGAAACACCATTCTTTATAATCACTATCACACTTGATAGTAGCACAAAATATTTGCAAATGTTGTATATTTGCAAATACAACATTTTGTATTTTTGTAAAATGTGACTACAATGGTGGAAATCTAGGACAAATATTAAGGTTTTATAAATTGCAATTCCCTTTAACAATGTTGATGTTGCTTTATGTTCAAGTTGTACAAACTAACAACAATGAATCTAGTTGAAATAAAAGAAAAAAACAACTTTCTAATCTAAACAAGCAAAAGATATGCGAACTTATCAAGAAAGTAGAAAATCTTAATTAATTTTTTTTTTTGACAATATACAAAAACTAATAATTAATGAGCTCAAACTCAATGTAAATTGTCAGATTAAAATAGATAGAAATCACAACCTTCTTAAAATCTAATAATATATTGTAAAGGTTAAATTAAGTCATATAATAAATTTAAACAATTGTTACCTTTATTCTTGCATAAAATAATTATTTTATAAGGTTCTTTTTGCATATGGTGACAATCTTTTAGGGGTTTATATGGAATGTGACTATACACGTTTAAATCACAATTCATTAGTGTCACAAAAAAAGTGGTCACCATTGTGATTATAAAGGGGTTTTATTGTACAAGATTTTAAAATGCCAAATCAATGGAAGGTTATGGAATTTCCAAGGATAATATATGGGTGCATTTTATTTATTACAAGTCATTTCAAGTGTAACAATTATTTAATTCACTATGCCAAAAGGTGGCATCCATGATTGGACATTATTGTGATTGTGACTTTAAGTTTTAATCATGTATTTATGTCATTAGTTGTGTTTATGATTACATGACTAAAGCATGTGGTTTGATTTTTAAAAAAACGTTTGACCAAATAACAAAACATATTAGACATGTCAAGAAACTAGGAAAAAATTATGTAATTTTTTTTTGTTGATTGGGTGCATGCACTTAGGAATAATATGTTCATAATTATCATTGGGATGATAATTATTTCATATATAATTTAAAGATTTCCAAAGGTAGCCCTAGTTTTTTATATAAAAATGTTAATCTTATTTTGTTCTTCTAATTTAAATTTATGTATTAACATATTGTCATTCAAAACATCAAAATTTACAAAACAATATAAAATTATAAAAAATAGATAATTAAGTTTTATAAAATGTTCAATAATTTCAAATTTAATCCAAAAACCATTTTTTGATTGATTGAAAACAAAATTCAATTAGTATGGAATTGAAAACCAAATTAAAAAATAAAAACAACAAATGAATGTAGTCACAATCCAACAAACCAAAAAGGGCATCGGATCATAAAGAAAAATAGCCAAAATTGGATAAAATTTTATGTTTTGCCATTTAAAGCCATGGCAATCATGCCAAATTTTATTTTTTTTCATTCATATGAATATCAAGGAATTCAAACAAAAAAATTGTTTGATGAATTTTAAAATTTAAGTTTTGATTTAGAGCCTCTAAAAATGAACATCCATGGCATTAGACAAAAGTTAATTTTGCAAAGGACTATCAAAAGAATTCATATAATATAACACATTTGATGGGAAAAAAATTAAGAGGATAAAGACCTATTAGTCACATTGTAAAATCATTCATACCTTAAAATATATGTGAAACTCTAAAACTTTAAAAATTCAAAGAACTTTCCCAAATTGATCCAAAATTTTAAAACTTTGAAAGTTTTTTACCACATATAAATGAAGTATAATCTACATGATGTGTTAAGAAAATTCATAGTTTATTGTAAAAGAAAACATACATATGTACAAAATGAACTTTTGGTTACAATTTGAAATTGTTATCATTTTTATTTAAAAAAACATTGAATTTATAAGGAATCATGACAATTTCAGAAATTCATATTTATTAAAAAATGATAAACAAAAAAACACATCATGTACTAGAACAACTTAATCTAACATGACATTAAACCTTTTCCTTCTTGAAACCAATATTAAAGTATAATCACATTAAACTTTGTTTATGTTTGGCCCTAGTTAACCAAGGTTTATTTTTAAAGTTTAACTTAAGTTTAACCTAAGTTTAGCTTTTAATTTAACCTTTAGGTTTAGTCTTTAAGTTTATCTTGTAGATTTAATGTAAATTTAATTTAGCTTGTAGGTTTAAGATTTAAGTTTAGCCTAAGTTTAATTTTTAAATTTAACTTGTAGGTTTAGCTTAGGTTTAACCTTTAAGTTTAACATTTTAATTTCACCTAAGTTTAATGTAGGTTTCCCTATGTTTAAATATGTTAATATTTCTAATTTTGTGGTGATTAATTAATTATGTTATAAATCAAAATTTATGGCGCAATGGTTAATGACTTGAACCTTTGCAATGGAAGTGAAAAATTCAAATCCTCACATTTGTAACTTAAGATTAAGTACGCTCTTTGCTTAAGTAGTTTACCTCACATATTTAAGTTTGTTTTTCAATCTAGGTGGCTTGGAGGTGGCCTAAACTAAATTTCCTAAGCTTTTAGGTTAAGCTTTGTAAGCCATGATTGCCACGTGACATCACACAATTGGGTTTTAAAAGTAATTTGTTTCTTTTTAGGCTACCATGTGGCAACCCATAAGCAGTCAATAAATTTTTTAATGTGAAATACATTGTTGTGTGACAACCCATAAATGGACAATGAATTTTTGAATTTTTCCTAGGTTGCAACAATTAATCTATTAAGGAAAAATATTTTAAATTTTTTTTAATTCCAATTGTTGGATGCATCTTCCATGATTATTATTTAATATTATAAAATTTGACAACTATGATCATACATTATTTTGAGGTCGAGATCATTCATGAATATAATCATGAAAATGGTATGGAATGACATAAAAATTGAGTTTGAATTGATTATGTTGTCATTTAATCACAAAAGCATATACAACTAAGGTTTTTAGTCGTGGATGAAGTGATAAACGCCAATTTTTGACATAGTGATTCTTTCATTATGTTTTAAGTGATAACTTAAATTGATGTTGAAATTTTTGGATGAACTTGTACACAAATATATTTGATGTATTATGAAATCATTTGGAAATGATTGAAATGAATTTAATGAGTATGGAGTACCCAAAACCCATTTTTATTTTAATGTAACAAGTGATTTTGCTATTCGAAAATTTCAAATAAAAGGTTTTGAAATGGTTTGAAAATGAAATATTTATGGGATTTTTAATACACAAATAATATAATATAATTTTTTTGGGGTCATATAAAAATTTTAAAAATAATTTCAACTTATAAATCATGATCCTAAAATGATTTTCCCTAAATGGGCATATTCATAATCAAGGTACCCAAAGGGACGATCTAATAAAAAAAGGACTACAAAGGAATATTTTTGATATTTATTAAATTTATTATTTTCATGATTATAGTGAATTGGTGCATAACTATAACTAGAATGATGTCATGTTAATTTCATCTTAAAGGAATCAAAAGGAATGTATTAAACAATCAATTTGACTTTGATTTTCTTTCCCAAATAAGTAATGCATACATCTATGTTTAGCAATGTTCACATAATGCATTTGATTAAATAATATATAAAAATATATATTTTTGAAAGCTATAAAATCCATTTTGAAAGAGTTATAACAAAAATGATTCTTTTTTTTTACCATTTGGTTGATTTGTTGTATTCACTAAGCTTATAATTTGTGGCCCCAAGTGTTGGCCACACATGTGTAAAAAACTTTCATGTAAGAAAACATTTTAAATTGTATATAAAAACTTATGTACTTATTTTTTACATTTTTAGTTTTTTACCAAAATATTTGTGCATAGTTACATATGCATGTGAAAATCACCACTATGCAAATGATCATAATTTGAATTATCCAATATTTCACTTAAATTTATTCCATGTAGATTTATATTTAAAAGATAGCAAAAACAAAATCCTTGAATCTTATGTCCAAAAAGGGGTACCTTAATTGTGAATATGCCCAAATGACCAATTATGTTTTATTATATCAATTTGATTAACTAATTCATTCCTTATAAGGATTCACCTCAAATTGGCACTTTTGACTTTGAATAGAAAAAATGCACCTTGTCATAAAGGGCTTTGAGTACACCTCCCTTCAATCTTGGCAACATTAGTTGTCGCTTATGTAAAACAATTTTATTTCAAAAATAATTTTGTGCTTTGTTTTGTTCCATCAATAAATATTATAATTTCAATCATTTCCCAAACATTTAATGTTGCCAAGTCTATTGTTCCTTTTTTTTAATCCTTGTTTTGTGCTTAACAATCAACAATTTAAATAAATTTGAAGTTTTTTTATGGGGGTGTGTACTAGTGTTGTGCATGTAAATGGTTTAAAAATTACACTCTATGTTAGTATAAAAATAAATACATTTGTACGGTTTTACACAATCATATAAAACTAGTGTGAACCTGGTGCATAATGCACCCCGTTGATCCCCCCCACCCGGTCCTTCACATTTCCCACTCTGGTTCACTTCCATCTATTATGTCGCAACCCTAACTTGGCCAAGTGTGGGGGTGAAGCCCAACACTTGGAAAAGTTGGGGATTTGGAGTCCTCCAGGACTCCCGAATGTTCAAAGCTCGACAGCAGGACCCAAAACACCTCGCATTGGGGTGTTCTTGGTGTCATTGGAAAGGTCTTGAAGCGTAGATATCGAAAATGCCCTCGCATTGCACATTTGGACATCGGTCGCCCAAGTTATGGGCAAAAGAAGGGCCGGGAGGCAAATTGGCAGTTTGACTCCCGACCACTAAAAGTCGGGAATCGACCTCTTCCTGAAGTCCGAATTGGGAGTGCGATACGCCGTTGGAAAGATCTCGACGAGGGCTACAAGTTCGGTTCAGACCTCGTCACGATTCGATCTTGCAGTCGGGAGTTATGAGCTCCCAAAGTCCCGGGACTCCACCCGGGACGATTTCGGGACAACTTCGGGACTCCATTTCGGGAGTCCCGGGAATTTGTGCCATTTGGATGTAGCCCCCACGGGGCGTCGCAGAGTATACTATAGGGAGTATGGTGGTGGCATACTCCCGAGTCCGGGCCGTGGTGAGTCTTGTGGTCCGAAGTGCCCATGGCTTGTCCCAACACCAAAGGGTGTCCCGGAATGAGAACTAACCACTCGGGTGGTTTGTTTTGTGCAGATTCTAACTTGATCAACTAAGTCACTCTTCCTAGTCTAATCCCTGGGCTCCCAACTCGACCCTCTACCCCTTTCTAGAGTTGGAAGCCGGGAACGTGCTACTAAGTCTTAACTTTCCGCAACTTGACTTTGTGAGACCCTCAAGTGGGTTTCACCCCGTGAGTTGGGAG
>Ga0209208_10011422_pt1 | contig 11369 bp, 6 predicted proteins | sample S1TSphfallax_3_FD_187694 | JGI IMG/M metagenome (GOLD analysis project Ga0209208, IMG submission 187694) | Host-associated microbial communities from peat moss isolated from Minnesota, USA - S1T2_Fd - Sphagnum fallax MG (SPAdes) (version 2) | ecosystem: Host-associated > Plants > Peat moss >...
TAAAGAGCCAAAAATTTGGCTTTTTCGTTGAGGCCGAAGGTTTCTGAAAATCGCAACAAAAAAATCAAAAATATTTTTGATTTTTTCTCTTTTTCCAATATATATATGTAAGTTTATTTATTTTATAATAAAAAATATGTCTTTATGACTACATAGTTGTAAACATCATAATCATATCCATGTTTGCAAGTACATGACTAAGTTTCTTACGCAATGGGTCCTATTCAACTAAAAATAGTTTAGTTTGTAAATATAAAAATGTAAATAATAAATAAATAGTAAGTACTTACCTACCCACCCACCCATGACCTACCTACCCACCATGGCCTCCTACTTACCTATCAACAACCTACCTATCAACAACCCACCTATGTATTATACATTTACACACATGTACAAGGTTTACACATGTACACATGTAAACCCTCCACATAATATATGTTGGTAAAGGGAATTGAACCTTGGTCTCCTTGGTTCCACACCAATGTTTTGGCCATCAAACCACCCCACCATTTTGTAAAACAGTATGATACAAAATGGATTTAACATATTTCTTTGAACCTTCATGAAATGTTTTGTCAATGTGTATAACAACATTTGAACTTCAATTTTTTTCATAAATAAGTCAATAGGTACCTAACTAAGTAGATAGGTAGGTACACATGCCTACCTACCTATGTTTTTAAATGTTCATACCTACTTCTGTAAACTATAGGTAGGTATGTAGGTAAATATTAGTTAGGTTCATAGATAAATAAAATATAAATAGGTAGGTGGATATATAAGTAATTTTGGTAAATAATAAGTAGAAGTAATAAACAAGTAAAACATAGGTAGGTAAATGGTAGGTAAATAGGTAAATAGGTAGGTAGGTAAGACATAGGTAGGTATGTAACACATAAGTGGATAGATGGTAGGTAGGTAGGTAAAACATAGGTAGATAGATGGTAGGTAGGTAGGTAGCTTAGTAGGCATAGTAAGTAAGCTAGCTAACCAAATTAATATGGCCAATTTGACTAAGCATGGCCATTTACTATGGTTGATTTGACTAGGCCATGGGCATCTTAATGGACCATTTTAAAAATTTGGTTTTTTTTTGACTAAATGTATGACTTAACACTTGGTCAAATGGTCACTTTAGTCAGAAAAACCAACCAAAAAAACCATGTGTCTTTCATGCCCCATGCCTTCAATCAAAGTGAACATCCTTTTGGTCAATGTGGACACTTTAATCAAGTTGAACTTTTTGAAAAACCATGATTTTTTGTAGTGATCAATAAGGGATGTTTAAATCTAGAAGTTCCAAACAAATCACTAAAGGGCTTAGGTCAAGGTTTGATCAATAAGAAATTTTATAATGATTTTTTGGCTTCCTTTGTGTTTAATAGCTTATTAAGATGGTTGACCAATCTATATCAACATTTTGAGCCACCTTAATATAAACCATTTGGGCCAAATTTGTAAATATTAATTTTCAGTTCTATACAAAAATACATGCAAAACATGTAACAAAATGATGACTAAACTATCAATTTTTTGATTTATTAATAACATTTTCACTTATAAACCTAATAGCTCTTTTACCTATAGGTTGTCACTAAACCTTAATTCTTTTTTTAGTTTCTTACATCCAACTTCTATTTGTTTTCCCACACAAATTTAATGCTTACACAATAAAACTTGCCAAGAAAAATGATACATAGCCAAAACAAGATGGAGAAAAAATACTACCCCATTTCCTTCCAAAACCCCATTTGGAACAATAACAATTCAAAAACAATTTCATGTCTCAATTTGAATTAGTTGGCTAATTGTTTATTGTTTATTAACATGTGTACCTATCTAGTCCCATTTTGCCTACTTGTCTAGTCCTTATGCTACCTACATGTTCCTTTAACAACCATATATATTGGCACCATTAATTGTGATTTCATACCTTAGTCTAAATAATTACTAAAATGGGCTACATTATTTTTTATGTGAATGTCATGCTTCTACATTATCTAGATGATTTCATATACATTGGATTTCAATTTTTCAATCTGACATCAATTAACATATTAGCTTGCCACATAATGTGTTGAAAAGTTGGGTACATTTTATCATCCATCATATGCCAACTAATTAAGATCTTCCTATTTATTCAAATTATGTCATTTCCCTTCAAACTTCTTTGGAAAAGGCCCTAGCCCATTTCTTGGTGATATTGGGTTCATGTGTTCATCCCCAAATCTACCATACTACTTCTAAAATTTTAAGTATTGTAATATACAATGAGCATCATAGAGGTTGAATTAGTGAAATCTAGAAACAATTGTCAAAGAATCAAAGAATCCAAACCTCATTATCATTATAAAAACTCACCATTTTGTTCCAAGCTCACACAACCACAATCTTCACATCTTGGGGAAAAAAATGGAGAAAATGGGTGGGGATGATACCTTTATGAAGTCCCACATTCTCGTTGTTTTTATTTTTTCCCTCAAGGATAGTTGATAGATTTGTTCAATTTCAACTTCCTTCTTCATTTAAAAACAACCCATTTTCAACTGTCTAGCTAACAATTTAACTTGATTGAAATTTAATCTAGGGTTTATGAGTAAACATGACCAAAATTTGGTTTAGGTGTGTCAATTATGAGGTTATTAAATATGTGCTCATTAATTCTGGGTAAAGAATAACATTACAAACTATTTTAAATTTTATACAAGTTTGACATCAACATGTGTGTCCATGAAAAAAAGAATGTGTCCGAATAAATATCAACATGATGATTAACACAAAAATAACACATCATGTCATTTTTGGCAACACTATATGCATTATGCATTCATCTTAAGGGGACACTAGTAAAAACTACATGAGTAAAAATATAGGGTGTAATATATTGGTTGTTTGGTAAAATATATAAGTTAATTAATTAAAAATAGGGTATGTAATAATCTAAAATAAAGGATTATAATTAATATAGGGTGGCTTTAATATGTCTATATAATAATAATAGGCTGATAAAAATAGGTTGGAAAATTATCTAATATCCCCCTTAAACATGGTCATTTGACACACGTAAATCCCAAACTTTACATTAAGTGGCCCCCCCCATGGCATTCATGTTCTTCACCACATAAAAATGATTTTTTTATAAAAGTCACATCTTCAAAATTCATAATTTCTAAGTTCAAAAACATGTTTGAACCAAATGTGTTCAAATGTGTTTTTAAAAATGAATTTCAGCAGTTTTGATTGATTTTTCTCATTTAATTATCAATGTTAAAATCTTCTCCAATTTTAAAAAGAAATGGTGTGCACATAAATGATAATGGAAAAGGATGTTTGACAAAATAAAATATTATTTGTTATAGAGGTTTGAATTTTGTAAACATGCAAAAGGATCCTTGATTTGCATCAAAATTTGAAAAATGGAACTTTGCAAATAATGGAACCTACTCTAAAAGAAATATTGGCAATTTAATTATATTTTTTCCTTTTGATTTTTCAAGGACAAAAATAACATTTTAAAGTAATGTCCACCAATTTTAGATGGTTTCTTTGATTATGTTTTCACTTCAAACTTCAAATTTGAAAATGAAAAAATCACTTGTGAGTATTGGGAATTGTTCTTTTACATTCAAGTGGGAGTGTGTTTGAATCCTAAAACATTATCCTAGTTTGAACCCCTTCTCATGCCTTAGCCTAGGTCATGAGCCCAAGGTTAAGGAAATATGTGGGATTGTGAGAATTGGTCTATTGTCCCAAATTTGCAATTTTCATACCCAAATTACAACTATGCTAGATATAAATATCTTTATTATTTCTTGATCCTATATTTTGTGTATTATGTAGCCATGTTCTTACCACATAAAAATGAATTATTTTTGCTAAAAAAAATTTCAAAATCCATAATTTTCAAAGGTAAAATCATGTTTGAATCAAAAACATGTTCATTAAAATGTGTTGTAAACAAAAGTTTTCACCACTTTCAACTCATGTTGTTAATTTAATCATCAAAATAAAATATTCTTCAATTTTGAAAAGGAATGGTGCACAATTGATATAAAAAAAGAATGTTTGAATTTTTTTTAAATGTTCAAAATAAGAATTTAAATGTTTTAAACGTGCAAAAAGATTTTTGAAGCATCACCAATTTGCATCAGATTTTTGTTGTTGAAACTTTGCAAGTAATACAACCTATCCCAAACACAAAATTGACAATCCAAATTATTGTGTTCCCATGGTGATTTTTCAAAGATATCAAAATAATATTTTTTTTAACATTGTCCATCCCCATTGTGGCTCCTTTTATTACATTTTCATGCTTTGAAATGTTTAAAATATTATTAAAATTTTCCAAAAAATTCCATATTAAAATTGCACTATAAAAAAAAATTCCAAAAAATCCAATTTTTTTATTGAAAAAATAACAAATTTTGTTGAAAAAAATCAATACATCACTAGAGAAACTTGAAGCATTAAAGCCAATGAAGTGAAGGTTATGACCAGTGTTGGGCAGTTTTCTAGTTTTTCTGAAAACTATTGGGTCCAAGTATAATATTATTTTGAAAGACTCGACTTGGGTTTTATTTTAAAAGTTACTTTCATCTTTTCAAGACCCAAGCAAGGTTTCAAAAATTTGCACAAAGTAATTTCACCTAGGTTTCAAAGTGCCGATTTTCACATATCAATTATAATAGATTTTATTTTTCCAAATTTTAATTTTTTAATGTTGCAAAAAGAATAGTAATATTGAACAAATAAGAAGCAATAAGGTGGAGCAAGTAAGGAAGAATAGTGTCAAACAAGCATGTAGAATAAATGCAAGCTACGATGGTTCATTTTTGTGACAAAATGGTGTTTTTTCCATGGGTACCCTTTACTCAAATGCATATGGTGTTTAATATATGATTAGATCTACTGATTGGGATTTGCATCTAAGGTAATAATTTCGTTATGAAGAGAATTGTGTGATTATTTATTGATAAAAAATTCATTTGTTAGTAGTAATGGATTTTTGAAGTTGAAAAATATGGATTTGTCGTCTAATTAAAACATCACAAAATTTAAAAAGTTATATTAATTCACATTTCAAATTTGTTATTGGGACTAAATATATAATGTATTATAAGATGATAAATTCATATGCAAAATCTTTTATTTGAAAACCTTAATCATTTAATAATTAGGGACTTTTGAATGATTAAAATTTGACCATATTTTCATAAGTCCATATGAATTGCAATTTTTATTTTTTTTTCCAATTTCTTTGTTTCAAAAGCATATTTTTTGAAAGTTTTAGATGGGGCATTATTCTTTTGGATTTTGTGGGTTTTCCTTTTAGGATTTCCAAATTTAAAAATGACATCAGATACATTAAATACAAGTTTTCATATAGATTTGGGAAGGTTGGTAAGTGATTAAACATGTATTATTCAAATATTAGAATAAAAATATTTTTTAAAGTAACAACCATGTCCATTTGAATCATTTAAAAAAATCTTGCATGGACTTGTAACGAATGTAATTTCTGCCAATATTCAACCACTATAACTTGCACGTAATAACAACAATGTTGAGTAATCGTTGAATAATAAACAACAAAAAGAACAATGACATGAAGCAAGTGAAGAACAATAAGAGGAGCAATAGCATGAAGCAAACAAAAAACAACAACAAGAATAACAATGTTGAGCAATCAATGAGCAACAAGAGGAGCAATAGTGTCAAACAAGCAAGGAGCAACAAAAGGAGGAGCAACATTAAACAAGCAAGGAACAACAAGAGGAATAACAAGAGGAGCAACAACATTGAGCAAGCAAAGAATAGGAAAAGGAGTAGCAATGTTGAGCAAGCAAGGAGCAACAAGAGGAGGAGTAATGTCGCACAAACAAACAATAGCAAGAGGAGTAGCAACAAAAGGAATGGCAATGTCAAGCAAGGAACAACAAGAGAAACAACAACGTCAAGCAAGCAAGGAGCAATAAAAGGAGTAGCAAGAGGAACAATAACATCAAACAAGGAGCGTTAAGTAAAAAACATTGAACAAGGAATGCCAAGCAAGGAATGTTGAGCAAGGAACATCAAACATCCTTTACTAATTACTAACCAATGCAACTAATCAAACTAATGAATTGAAGCAATAAACAACAAATAAAGAAGAGAGCAAAAACTTCACATAGTGTGAAAAAAAAGTTTGAAACACTTGCTTTATATGAAGCAACAAGTGGCATCGTTTATTGGTTAAACCTTAAACTAACTATTAACTATTGACTAAACACTAAACATTAAACCCTACCAACTATTGACTACCTAATTAATTCAAAACCTTGAAACCTTGACCTTGAATTTTTTTTATACCCTGTCAAGGTTTCGATAAAATATAAATATACATTTGATTAGGGTTTCAAAGGCTTGGTTCTCACATTCCATAAAACCTTGCAACCAGGTTTCATGAAGGGCATCGCTCAATCTGATACCTTGTGGGTTTCAAACTAAGAACTACTGAAAACCTTGTTTGATTCTCACATTTTTTTTGATACCCACCCAACACTGGTTATGACATAGTGATGTGCAGTGAAAATACATTTGATTTAAAATTATCAGCAGTTCCAGTTTTTTTTAAATCCATAATCAAAAAATCACTGGTATCAATTAGAGAAGCACTGGTTTTGATTATGTCAGAAATATCAAAGAATTAGCAGTTTACATGAAAGAATTGACAAAGAACCAGTGGTCATGAAGACAGTTTTGTGAAACTTTCAAAAAATTAAAAATCACAATTATATACCAAAACCATTCTTTTGGAATTTTTCACCCGACATCTAAGTGAGTACAATAGTTTCCCACTTAAGTACGCACCCGTTTAAGGACGCATCCCAATTAAGTACACATTTTTTGGCAAAAAATTTAGGTTCAAGATTTATTAGTTAAACATGTCTTCAAGCTCAGTAAATTGTCCAACAGAAGTTTGAAATGTCCTCTCCTTAGCTTCTTCAGATAACAAGGCAGACCGTTCTAGGATCGCTTCCCGGTTTGTCCCACACCTTTCAGATGGCGCCTTTACTAATGTTGTACTCTCGAGCTAGAGCCCTTTTACTCAGAGCATTCGTTTTGCTTAGCTTCAAGATGATTTCACAGTGTTGATGCTCATTGAAACGTTTTTTGTTTGGTTTTTTTGATATTGTAACGAAACGCAAGCAATTTGGGAGCGGCAAATCTAAAGTACGCACCTACCGATTAAATACGCACAAACTGCGTAGGTTCAAGTTGCGTACTTAAACGGGAGACTACTGTATGTATCCAGATCGATAACCAGTAGGTATCTGTAACATGTTCTAATAACTACACAATATTAGTTATGACCAATGTTGGGCAATTCTCCATTTCTCAAAGAAGGAACCAATGACTAATGGATGGGGAAATGGATGCTTGATTAACAGATCTCAGAAAAGCAAAGGAATTAGCTAAGATATTCACTATATATAATATAACTTGGTTTGGTGCTCAATACTTTGACCCATATGCAGTTCTCAACCAAAGAACCCATAGAAAACTGCCATGATTTCTTTGCTGGTTCTTTCATAAAACTTTCTTCCAATTCTTTGAAAATAAAAAGACACAAAACAGGAGGTTAATTTAAATCTACATGTTTCAAAAACTCAAACCTAAAGGTTCTTTGACTCTGAGTTTTTTCAAAAAAACAGGAACTGGAGGTTCTTTGATTCTGAAAATTCTTTATTAAAAAAAGGCCAGAACTAGAGGTTATAACAAAGTCAAAGACCACCCACCACTGGTTTCTACCTTAAACATTACCACTATGCTTGGCAATGAAACTTGGAAGATATAACCAGTTTTGACTTTCAGAATTGAATTAAAAACCCCACTTTCACAAAGGTCATTCAATCCAAAGGGGAGGATATGGTCAAATTGCAAACCCATCAATTTGCAACTTGGGTGAGTGTTGAAAAAATCCACTGTCAATCTCCGCATTAAACCCATTTCAGTGTGGGCAGAACAAAAACACAGCCCGAAACCACATCAATCTAAACATCTACATTCAAGGTAATGCATTGAGGGGGGGGGGGGCAGGACTTAGCAATGTATGGAGTGTAATACACCTGTTGGTGTGATTCTCCTCCAACATACACGTATGAGTATCTTTTCTAGTGTCTTTGGTGTACAACAACAGTACAGTTCCTGGGTATGATGCACAAGCAGGCCATGAAATTATCAAGCTAAGTACTAGGCCCTGCTCAGATGACCAAAAAATTGAGACAAAAATATATGGTATGGCACACACGACACAATCTTTCATCAACAAGTCAGAGTTTAGAGATCAGACAGACCAACAGCCTTTTCACAAGCAGAAGATGGAAGTAAATGGCCAGAGGGAGCCAACAGCCACCAGGGATATTCCAAAATTATTACAATGTGTTGAATAAAATTTTGGAATATTGAGGGATGGATGGTTGATGGACAGTAAACACTTTTCCATTGGGTTTCAGTTCTCTATCTAACCAGGGTGGTTAACTCTGTGCCACTTTAAACAAGGGTCGAAGGAGCAGGGTCCAATGAAATTGAGCATTCCTCTTGGTCAAGAACTTTAAATTGGTCTCAAGGCTTTTATACAAGTGTCTAGAACCAAGACAAATCAAATTGTTATTTAGCTTACATGGCATCATTTTGAATGGAAAACCAATTGGTCCAGACCGAGAAAAATAGCTTAAACTAGAGCTCACAGTTTGGAGAACTAATGTGTCAGCTAAGGTCCAAGGTTGTTCATTTTTTCATTTTATTTTGCTCTTTTTCATGATATTCTTTTACCTTTGTTGCTCAAATTCTATGAGAATGGAAGGCACGTCTATGGATTGAGGACATTGTTGAAAGCACAACAACTCCCCCATTTTTTGATCAATTTTAGAATTAACATGACTAGTTTTGTGGATCCTTGCAAGATGATTGCTAGAAAGAGTGTGTTTTCAGCCCTTCCAATCCAAGTGCACAAAATGGAAGTGAAAACAGTAAATTAAAAAAATCATGAAAAAAAGAAAAAAAACGAGAAAAAAGATCAAAGGTTAATTCAATCCTCTCACATATCAATCACATATTTTTGATATTGGATCCTCAAATTGGACCCCAAACCTTTAAACACACTCATCTTCCCTTCAGAAAGAAAGTTTTTTCAAATGTGAAGCCTTCCATCAAATGTGAAGAAGGGTCCAATTCAAGGTTCAATGTGCATCAAATTGGTCCTTAGGTTTTTGGTCCATGGACCCTTGTTTACAGTGGGCCTGATGAGTTTTAATTTTCACTCTGTAACCACTGAAAACCCACTAGCCATTACTTACAAACTAGGAGTCTACATGCATTTACTTACCTAGTAGTCACCTATTATCTTATATACCTACAGAAACTATCCTTTTCTTTTATAGGATCAGTCACCAAAGCATAACCTGACATCAACTCAACTGGGTCCATCCACAACTGAGTTGTAAAGCATTCCGAGAATTTTTTTTTATTTAAAAGGGATGCATGTCTATCTGATGCGATTTACCTCCACAATAGGGAGGGTATGCTCCGGTTTAAAGAGGGTTCTTACCAATGTTGGCCAGTTCTTTAGTCATGTGAAGAACCTTAGCTCAAAAAGTTTGATTCTGGTTTTGAAAATCAAACCTAGTTTTGATCCAGTTCTAACTGGGCTCTTGTTAGCCCTCGATTATAATACTTTTTACTTCTATTTTTTGCAAAAGTTTTGGTTCCAGTTCCACACATAAATGAAAAAAGAATCCAAATCTAGATACAATTGTTCAACAAATAAATTTTGATTTTGATTTTAGAATTGAATCCAAAACTAAAACCTAATTTTGGTTTAATTTTTACTAATCAAAAACTAGAACCAATAATTTTAACCCTCCAACCTAGGTCCCCACCCAATACTGATTCCTACACTTTGTAAGTTCCTACTATTTATGAGGTGAGTTCAAAAAGTCATAGAGGATTATCTTAACCATTAATTTACATTTGTCTTGCATGATCTCATCTATTGGGCATTTTCTTTACAAGGCATTATTACAATTGGGTCCACACTAGGCTCATGTAATAGGCACATATATTAACATAGGTATTTCATTTAGTTTGTTTGGTTCTAACAACATTTAACCCTCCCAAATTGTGGGGCCCAACACTACGGTTTGGTCCCATTGGTAATCCCATAGCAAGGTGGTATGTACAGTGGTCACGTAACAAAAAATTTATCAATGCAACAAAAGTTAGTGAATTTAGAGTGATTGGAAATTAACTATAAATTACAAATTTGTCATTGGAAATTAATAACAAATTATAAATTTGGGTTTCTCAACCAATCAATGCCTCTTCAATAGTTTATTCATATCACACCAGGAAGTGGGGTGTCTTGAAAAATGGATTTTGACTGTCTACCCATTCAGCCATCTCAATAAATTAATCCTTCTTCATGTCACAATAGGAAATGTGTTTTGCAAGCCTCTTCATTTTATCAAGGAATGCATGGGAATTTCTCATTGGCCATCTTCTCATTCAGCCATTCCAACCAACCAATGACTTTTCATACCTTTTCATGACACATGAAAAAATATGTTTGCCTTTGTGTCGCATGGGGAAAGGAGGAATCTCCCATTGGCCATCCTATTGACCATGTTCTCTTTCAGTCATCTTAACCAATCAGTGTTTCTTCATGATACATGAGAAAATCTGTTTGCCTCTTCATTTCATGGGGGAGATGCATGGGGAATCTCCACTAGCCATTGTATTTGCCCATTCATTATTAGCCTTTTGTCATCCCCCTATTAGCTTTTGCATTTGGCCTTTCACATCCCAAACTTTTGTGCCTGGGGCAAATGACATTTGAGCTCACACTTGAACCAAAAATATTTTTTCATAATTGAGCTTTTTTTTGAGAAGTCATGCCACTTACAGACTTATAGATGATTCCATTTGGGCCAGTGGCACATGGGTCCACTAGTGCCCTACTTTGGTAATGCCCTCATCCATTATTAACGAGGTGTGTCCAAAGGTGATATACCTTATCTCAATCACTAATTCTACTAGTGTTGGCTAGTTCCAGTTTTTGGCCAACTCTAGTTTCAATATTTAGTTCGATTATTGGGTACCCAAATTGCTAGTTCTGAATTTTGAAAAAAAATTCAAAACCAAGACCAAGAGCCTATCAAAAAGTGGGAACCCAACTCTAGCTTAAATTGAATCTAGAATTGAAATCTACCCCAAAACCCATCTTAAACATAGGTTTTGGTTCTTCAATTTTTTTTAATTAAAAATTAATTTTCAAGGGTTTTTAAAAAAAAATTCAGGTTAAACATGTTAGTTTGAGAAAAAAAAAC
>Ga0209208_10011423_pt1 | contig 11369 bp, 10 predicted proteins | sample S1TSphfallax_3_FD_187694 | JGI IMG/M metagenome (GOLD analysis project Ga0209208, IMG submission 187694) | Host-associated microbial communities from peat moss isolated from Minnesota, USA - S1T2_Fd - Sphagnum fallax MG (SPAdes) (version 2) | ecosystem: Host-associated > Plants > Peat moss >...
TGTCATAAAGGCAGATAATGAATTATATTTCTGAACAGCCAATGAGAAGGGGGGTTTATACCCCCCCCCCCTCTCCCCCACCCATGGCATCCGAATTTGAAAACCACCTAAGGGGACGGGGGGGAGTGGTTTTCGGAAATTGGAATAGACCAGTAGTGAGCACAGTGTGAAAAGGACACTGCATTTCGGTGTGTGATGGGCTTAGTTAGTTAAATTTGAGTCAGAATTCGTAAAAGGTCTGCCGGCTTTTGTTAGAGTCCAATGAACAAAGTTGAATTTGGTTTGGTACCCCAGCTCTTTTGGAAAATAAATGATTTTACTTCTTTGCCTACCCCGCCAAGGTTCCCAACTTTCAAATCTTTTTAGAGCCATTTGTAAAGAGAGTGGAATAGTATAATTAGTTCAATTTTTCCTTTCCTATTTGGCTGCTGTAACTTGGAGAGAGCTATGGGGTTCATCATCATGGAAGATCAGCTTTTGTATATAATCTTGGAAGGTGTTTCAAGTTAAGGGGAATATATAAATACATATGTGTGTGTGTGTGTGTGTGTGTGTCTCTTCACTTCCAGTATGATATGATATGTGGATTGACGACAATCATACCCATCCTCTTAAGTGCCCATACATCACCACCATAACTCTTTGCCCTTGTTTGCTAATTCAGTTCCTCTTCAAATCTTTTTGAGCTATCTGTTACCGGTCATGTGGAGTAAATAACTTGTCATTTTTCCCAGAGGCCTTTATAAATGCTGAAAAATGATAAGACTCTGTTTTTTTCCTTTCATTTTGTTTTGATTCTGACCATTTTGGGTGTCATGAATCTCACTTTTCATGCAATTACACCTCTCTTTCCTGTTGAAACATTGCTTTAATCTAGGCCCTATGGACCTCCATTTTGTTTGCCTCTGATACACACTAAAATGATGGGGGAAAAAACTCTAGAAATGTCAACTGGAATAAATGGCTGTTTGAAATGGCAAGAACTTAAAACACATCGAAGACAGAGTAAGTCCCAAGGAGGGTAGGCTGTGGAAAGAAGAACACAAAGTAGTGACCCAATAGTCCACATTCAAATGGAACAAGTGAATTGAAATGTAGCCAGTAAAATTATTTGAATCTGGCACCTGTGCCAGGATTCAAATTTATATACAACAACATGATGGTTAACATTTATCTAAGTAAAGAATCACCTGAAATTTGCATTTGTGGCCGAATGACACCTTCTTTGAGACCTTACACAGCATTATTCTACTGGCATCAGAGCAAGGATGAGGTACAATGCCGCCTCTGAAGAGCAAGATGCTGCCTATTGCCTCTGTGTTCTATTAAAGAAATATGGGCTGATCTTGACGCCAGGTAGAACGTCCAAGGATGGAAGATTCCCAAAATGCAGAGCCCACTCTGGGCTCTTCAATGCACAGGTGACAGGCCCCTTACCTTGGGAAGGCCCTCCCGAGTTCCCACCCATCGGCCATACCCTTCACTTTCGTTCTCTAAAGGTGTGGATTGCAAGAGTCATGCATCATTGTTCCCATCAGAGTTCTTACCCCACCCATGGAGCAAAGATTGGCTCGTGTTCTTTAAAAACATGTTGATCAAATGATCATCAAGTCTCTCTTACTTTGCGTGCCTGACTGGGTAGCTTACCTCAAGGCAAAAGGAACTGTTGTTGGTTGCAGTTCTATAAGGACAGGATTGGTGATGAAAAATCATGAAGAGTACAGGTAATGTCCTCTTTTGTTGTTGTATTTTTCCAAGGAACGGTCGTTTTCTACCAATTCAAATGAAACTAAAGTCAAAATTTCACATGGTGCCACACTATGAATGCCCCACCTACCACATAGCTAAAGTACTTAGCTAGAACTGTGGCATGAAGTGTAAGGTAAAAACTAAAAACCCCAAAGTGAGGCCATTGCCAAACTTGAAAATTGGTGCAAACGTGCCTTTTGTGTTCATCTTGTTGCACTTATGATCCAAGGGAATCCCTTTTACCTCCCTTTTGTATAGCATGAACCTCCACCTTCTTCCCCTTGCTTTTGTATAGCATGAACCTCCACCTTCTTCCCCATGCTTTCAGATTTTGGAACTTGGATGCATCTCTTGACTACAACCCTTCATGAGACACTTTGGTGAATACATACTAATATGTTGGAACACACCAAGAGTGATACATATGTTGGCAAGAAGACAACTTACAGTCCCACAAAATGATCATGATCTTCAATTAGAGTATCCACATTGATTCTAGGTCATTTAATTCTAAATTTGTTTCAAGATAATGGAGAGGTTTTGGGTGTATACTAAAACCTCATTTTCTGTGTTCAATTTTTTTGGTGTGTGTTTAAATAGCACACCATTGTCATTCCAACCTATCAAACTTCTCTCTTGCTTGCTTGATTTCCTCTATAAGAGTTGTGCATTTCCGTAAGATTTTTTCATCAATCAAACATAATTATCTACTAACTTGTTCCTTCTTGTCCACATTACAAACAACAACCAATTCATAACACTCTCTCCTTTTGCAAATCAAACCATGGCCATGGCAAGTAGGAATCAAATGTGATGTGGATGGCCATGTGTTATGGTGTACAATCATTCACAAGTTCTTTATGCAAGTTATCAATTCATGATCACCACACTACCTATACTTGTAACCATTTTATTAATAAGGCCACCAAACAATGTTTAGACCTTTGATTCCTCTAGATCTCTAAACACCTTCAAATTCTTTGACCATTATTTCAATGAGAGAATTTATAAACCTTAACAAATTATTTAGGATTGATGAACTCAATGCCCATTGTTATAATTTGCCACATCATTCAAAGTGTCAAAACTTCTAGGACTTTTTGATTTCCTTCCTTCTTGCTTTACTATAAAATTCATATCATTATCTACTCTACTAGGACCAAATAAATGTCCACTACTCCCCTTGTTACCATTGCACATGACATTTTGGAATTTTACCAACTCTAGTAATAACCAATTAAGATGTTGTTCTACAAATATGATACAAGGTGTTTGCATGTTATGATGGACACAAATGTAGTTTAAATTGGATGTACATAAACTACTAGTAAAAGTATCATAACCTTAAATTCATTACTTTGCAATTTTGGTAAAACTACATTTAATTGGTTTTGGCTTTTAAAAAAATCATGAATATCAAATTGCTTCATATTGGTTTCTTTGAATAAATGTACAATAATGACATTATAAAACTTGTTTAAAATAGCTCATTTGACAACAATATACCTTTTTTTACTAATTTAAAAACTTTATTTCATGTTTGTGGATAAATAAAAACAACACCTAAAGCATCTAGATTTTCAATGGAAGAGTATTTTATAATCTACAAATATCATAATCATCACCATTATTATGACATAATGTACCACCAAGTTTATATTCAATTTAAATTTAAACTTCATGATTTTAAATCAATTTGGAAAAACTTTGATGGAAGATTATTCTTTGTAAATATATACATTGATGTGAAAAAAATTATTGAAATTTTTCCAACTCAATGAATTACTTCCTAATTCTTTTGTTACAAAAAAAATAAATTGTGACAAGACATTACATGTTACAAACGTACTCCAAAGGATTATTGCATCATTCCTATTTTCACCAATGGGTGAAAGATTGATTGGGGGAAGCAAAGTATTCTCCCAAATGGTAGTTTTCCATACTATCACTAACAAAGTACTCAACACCACAATGATATAAGAAGATAATGCAAATTAAATGATAAAATCATAATGGTTATCTATATACCTTTCTATTTTTTTATTAAAATTGAATTTGGATACAATCACATTGTACTTTGATTTTTATTTTTATTTTATCAATGAATGTCCCAAAATATAACTTACCACATCACATGGAATTAGTACTATAAAATATATATATATTCCACTAACCAAGACCTCTTAATGTATGAAAAAACTTTAAAAACATGCTTATGAAACATCATATTAATTTGGGATAATTTGGCAAAAATCAAGTATTAAAACAAAATTTACTAAAAGGAGTACATCAAAAATCAATATTTTCAATTAGAAATTTGAAGATTAATAATTTGAAGATATGTACCAATGCATGCATAAGTAGAATGGACAATTTAATAACTTGATATTTTCAAAATGAATTTGATTTGGAGCTCCAACTTATGCATTCATTTAAGTAAATCAATGTAAATTTCATTACAAATCCAAGTCAAAATGGTATTAAATGAGGTTAAACTCAAAATGGATGTGTTTTAGCATCTTAGTCATTTAATTTCCAAGAAAAATCACATTGGTGTAAAGGTCTTTTAATATTGCAAGTATGTCCGAAATTGCAATGTTTTAACATGTTTTCACCCCAATTTCATAACATAGTGATAGATTACAATGTGAACCATCTATAATTACACATTTTGAGCATTAAACCTTTTTTAATTATGTCCCAAATCATTCAATTTTTGCTTGTAGTGAAAATTGCACACTGTGATAATTTTTTGGGTCCACCATACCACATGCAAACACCCCACAAGTCAAAGTAAAAGGACAAACCTTGATGAACAAGAGGATTACATGTAAATTAAACATAAAACCATTTACTTGACTTGTTTAAGAAAGAAAATTGTTTCATATGAAAAAGATTATTCATGTGTAAAAATCACATGAAGCTTACATTAAATTACAACCAAGCTACAATTTAATAAAATTGAAAAGTTGATCCTACATTGGCTTCACATGTGTGGGAAGAAGTATTTGTCAAGTCAAATCATAGATTGATTATCTTGACCACCCACATAATGTGAATTCTCGTGATACCAAAAATGAACCATCTAAGTGTGCATTTATATTTTTGGGAATCCCAACCATGTTCATAAACCCAATTACAATGACCTTGGATGAGTAAAGGTGCACTTGATACTTTTTCTATTGTTATCAATTTTTTGATTGTGGATTGGGAACCAAAATATATAACAAATGGTTTCTTTGAGGCAAAAGTGATTATTAGAGTTGGTCTTGTTAATCAACTATTTGAAGAGTATAAGCTTATTAACAAAATCACATGTTATACGAAAGATGAAGGAACAACTTTGTCTACAATGACAACCATTCTTGAGTTGAATGTTAGTTGTGAGGATTTGGGGATAGATGCACCATTTGAAGGTGTTTGTTTTGGCAATGCCCTTTTCAAGGCTTGCTAATATGCTAGTACCAATAAAAAATATGTAAATTTTGGTTTGCAATTAGTGAGCATCAAAGTTGCCCAATTTGCAATTCAAGCTTGTGTGACATGGCCAAAAAATATGGTAAAAGTATGGTGGAATAAATATGAAAACCTTGTTTCAATACAAATATGTGGTCATGAACGGTGAATACACAAAGGGGGACAAGGTTTACTTCCAAAGTGGCTACAACTTTTTTACAACCTAACAATTTCAAACTAAAATTTATGGTTGACATTATAACCAACAAATATTGGCTTTGCAAAGTACAATTCCGATGGCACCATGGATTGTAAAAATTATAAACTAAACTTTCTCCTTGTTATATTAGGTTGTGTTTAATCAATGTTGAATTTAGTGGTTCATTAATGTGCAATTGAAAATGCAATCAATCTCAATATCAAACTAACCTAGCTAAAAAAACTTGAGTTAGAATTCCTCAAATTCAACTTGAAGCAAAATTGTTAATGTTAGCAAGTATAATGAGAATGGAGGTCACACAAGTGCTTGTTCCATGTTTGGCTTATGTGTGTGAATTTGTTCGAAGAAGGTTCACATGAGGAATTGATTTTAATGTTTGATCCCATATTCAAGGATCTATCTATTATGAATGATTATGTGGGAAGATATTGGTAGATGTGGATTAAATCCTTGCAAACTTATTCCACACGTACCATAACAATAAATTTGCACTACAATATGCACACATTCACAATTCCTACATTGATTATAAACACACATGCCTCTGCAATTCATTAAAACACCATATTCATGGTTATTTTATATAACCATAATCTATATTTCAATATATAATGTAAAAAATCCAAAAATAGAATTACATTTCATTTTTTATTTTCTAATACTACAGATAATTTACACGACAATATGAATATGAAAATCACTACAGAAGTACAAACTTCTTTTTTTAACTAGAAATGTTAGTCGAAATATAGCAAAAAATCCCATGTTTTATTGAAATGAAATCAAACATCAAAATTAATTATGTGGTATATCAAAAACAAAGTTTGTAGTTTTTGCTACAAAGTATGTACATCTATCATTGCTACAAAATTGTGTGTTTAAAAATGAAATCATTTCCCCATAACTCCCATCTTTGGGTAGTCCCCAAGTCACCATCAACATGATTCAAAACTAAACAAGAATTCCAAATTTAAACCTCCGATGTCCAATAATCAATCTTTATCCTTAATGCCTTGTTCATCCAAAACAATGTAATTAGCCTACCTCCTTAACATTACCCCCTCTATACTTTGGATTCCATCCCCAAAATCTTTGTGAAATGACAAAAAATGAATTGAAAGCACTGTGCAACCTTATAATAAACTTCTAGTTGCTTAACTATAATCTATGTAGGCTCAACTTGTACAAAAACCAGTGGTTATGTACCAACATCTAAATCTGCAATTATGACCTCCTCCTCCACTAACTCAATATGTGGTTCTACTTGTAAAGTTTGCATCTTTGATTGCTCTTCCTTTGTTGCTAGAATAATCTCCACCTATTTTTGTTGATGAATTGTCTGTGGTTCTTTGTCTTCCTAGCCCCCTCTTCTAAGTTCATGTGGTTCCTAAGTCTACACTTCCTCCTCCTGAGTTGTCCCACTAAGCCTTGCTTCAACCTCTTCATCTTGGCCCGATGTCTTCGTACTGGTTAAAGTCCCATAGACAAACTCTAGAATTTTTTAAATATATATTTCCAACTTGTACTTGAGGTTTCTCTCATCAACTCTATGTTGGGCCAATTCTTTTGCAACTATTTTGCAAAATATTTTTCTACAACTTTCCACCATTCTTGAAATTCTGTATTAGAATCCTTCATCTTGTGTTTTTTCTTCATCAAAATGTAATATTGCAACATCTATTCACAATCCTCCAACCTTCTCTTCACACCAGTTGGGTCCAAACTCTTCTTTTGTTTATTTGTAGTCTCCAACTATATGTGCAATTGCTATAGATTCCTTTGATACTCCTTATTTACGTCCACCAACTTCTTCTTTTTTGCTTCTATTGTCCTTTTTATGAATTTTTCAAAATTAAGTAGAGAAGAACTCTTCAAATTCCCTAATTCCAAATTTGTCAAAACATTCTCCTTATCCTTATTCAGTGCTTCCACATGACTACCCAATGCCTCTTGTTGTTGTTTGTAATGGAATAGTCTATCTATCCATTTTCTTTATGTAGTTTCCTAGGTTTCAACCATCTTCCTTAAATCCTTTAGTTCTTCCTTTTATGATTTCATTAAAGTTATTTTAACTTTGAATTCTTTATTCTCATCCTATAATTTTTGTATGAACATTTTGATCTTTTGCTCATTCTTTATCATGTTCTTCCTCCATATTTTTATATTATGCTTGTACTCCTTCTAGGAGTCCCTCTCCTTGTCCAATTCCACCTATAATATTGCCTTCTCCTTCTCTTTAGTGGCCAATTTGTTTTTTAGATTGCTCACCTCCAAATTCAAAGTCCCCATATTCAAACTCACAATTGCCATGATCTAAAATAATTCAGGTACCTTATTCGCTTGCATTACTTCTTCAACTACCTTGTCCATAGACTTTGGTGTACTTGTCTATGTCGTAGGATTTTTGGATCCTCTTATAGAAGATCCTAGCTCCTGTAGTAATCTACTCCATAGCCCAAACTCAAATGGATGCCCATCTACAAATCCTAGCTTACCAACTAATACATGTAGTTCTAGTGGTCTGAACATTGCTACAAAAGTTTGTGTTCCCACTCTCTCCGTCTATAGTCCAGTAACTTGTAGACCTCCTTATGTCTATTGTTGTTCATGTTGCAAATGTTGTTGTAAATGCTGGAAATGTTGTGGACTTTCATGGTTGTTCATCTAGTATACATAAATGTCCCCATCCATTTATGGATACTCTTCAACCTTTAGAATCTTGGTATCATGCTCTCTTTTGACCTTTTGCCTGTGTTCCCTCATATGTCTTTCCTATGGAGATGCCATATGTGGTACCTTTGCACTTTGCTTACTTACATGTACCAATATTGGCACTCCAAATGGTGCCACTCTCCCCATCATCATCTTTTAAGCTCGTGCTTCTATGGTCTCCTATTCTTTTTTAATTCATGATTTTAAAGTTCCACCTTCCTCAATTTTGTTCTTCCTCTTGAAAGCACTTCTTGGAAATTATGTTGCAACCTTCCTTCTATTATCCAATGTTGCATGCATCTCCTCTCTAATTCTTTTGACTTTGGCTTATGGTTTCTATGGATTTTCCTTTTGGTGAACAAATAGATACTTTAAAATCTTTGCCAATATCAAGGTTGACCAACAAGTGTTCTTTTTGTCCCCCTTATTCTCCTTGACATACTTATACCACCAATCTAGCTCACTACATAAACTATTGTATATAATTTGTGCCCAATCCACCTTCTTCCCATTTTCCGCTCTCATCAATGTGATGGCATTTTTATTACTAAAATATGTCATTTTTTCTCTTTTATAAATCATAGATATGATTGTAGGGTATCTAATAAAGTATGGCAAACCCAAACTCTTTGCATTCCATTGATCTCCTATAAAATTTGTGGGTGTAATTCTACAACCTTGTAATGCTGACAATGTTAATGTCTTACTAATTTTCCCTTTCAAGTCTTTTACATACCCTTTTACACAGACTCCAAAGACATTTACAATCACGTGTTTGTTAATCACATACACTTCGTCTTGATTTACCAAAATATATATATGTGCCCTTGATAACAAATGTGTTCAGAAATTCTAGCATAATATATGGCAATGTTTCCTAATTCATCATAAACAAAATGACAAGCCATGCCTTAAAAGCCCATTGTTCCTGTTCACTAATGTCTTTCCAATTCTCCATCCTCTCAACATGTTTATCATAGTTTTGTTTCGTCTGTATCCACATAAATCATTCAGGATTTGAAATGCGAATACCTTTGTCCAAAAGTGTGGCTCTGTCCATGATGATTGTGTCTTCTCGCCTCTATAGAACTTAGTGCATTCATATTTATTTCCATCACACTTGGTTGCATTTCTATCCACATCTACACTTCTATGGATGGTTACACTCCCACTTCAAATACTTTTTCATCCTCTACATCCTTCTACACTGCTTGTATGTTGACAAATTGTTGTTACACACCTTCATTTTCCTTTGATTCTTCAATGTTCATCGGATCCACTGATGCAGCTCCTAGTTTTGCTTGCACACTTGAACTCCAACCTCTTCTGCATCTACGCAAAAACTCAAATGCATATGTTCCAGTTTTGTATATATCTTGAATTATTGTATGTGCAAATTACATCTTTTCATTGTATGGTTTGCCTTCTTCACATTTTTTAAATGATGGTGAATGCAACAACTTTACTACTAGCGACTAAATGTTCAGCACTCATGTATTTTCTACTCATCTCAACTTTTTTTTTCTCAACACATATGTTTCCTACTCCTATCTTCATCTGTGTTTACTTCTTTATGTTTTTTTTTTCTTTTGCTACTTTTTGCAATTTTTTAATCGTACTTTTTGCACTCATGCTTCTATGAATTTCCGAACTTCAAAAAAACACAAAACTTCTTGTAGCAAATGAAGACAAGTTTCAATGATTACTTTTCATCCTTGAACTTCCCGCCCATTGCATTCATTTTTCAACCTACTCGTTGTCTTTTAATTAATGTTTCATCCTTGAAATTATGACGACCCATCACACCATCTTTTATGTCCCTTGTACAACCATGTGGAAACACGTCATGTCATCATTGTGAACGAACACCTCAAATTTCATCGTCCAACTGTTTTGCATCCATAATCCTCCTAAATTAGTTGTATTTATTCCACATCATTTTCCTTGTACACCTTATGTTGACTATGTTAATACATTTGTTGATTACGTGAATACATATACTAATTCAGTTGATGCCTTTGATACACCAACTTCAAATTTTTGTATCCTAGATTCCTCTTTTCTATAGTTATTACTCAACGATTGTTTCATCATCTAAAATTATGAAGTCAATATTGTTTTGACCTCAAAATCTTCCATCCGTTCTTCTTTTTCATTGCCCTATATATGTGGTTTTTATGTTACACAATCTTCATCTTCCACCTCTGTGTCAAAATCCTTTGCTTAAAGTCCACCTGCATTCTGTTCCCAATACATTAGCATTTGTTGTTCTTGTTTCCAATCTTTAGATTCCATGTATTTATATGGTTTGAGCTTATTCACATTGATTAGCACAAGATTATCTTCAAACTTCTCAATTATCACTAATAACACAATGTTATTTGGCAACACATATTGTATTTTGTATGGTCCAAACCATTTCCTAGTAAACTTCTTTAGGTGTAATTTATTTCCTTTTGGAAACCACAAAACATAATCACCAAAATTGAATTATTTTTATGGATTCTTTTGTTGATTCCATAATGTTATATTCCATTGTTGAATACCATTAGTTTCTGTAACTTGCATCCTAGCCTTTTGTAGTTTTTCCAGTTTTGAAACCCTGCTAGTTAAAACTCTTACTGAAGTATTTTCTTTTTGCTCTCCACCAACAATTGGCACTATGTACTTTGTGGGCATCAATGGATGTAATCCATACACTAATTGATATGGTGTATACCATGTTGTTACTTTATATGTAGTTTTGTATGAAAATAACATTGTGGACATATGATCATCCCAATATGTTTTATTTTCACTGACTAATTTGGTCAAAAGTGTTTCAAGTACCTTGTTAATAGACTCAGCCTACCCATTCCCTTAAGGATAATAGGTTGTAGAATTCACATGTTTCAATAAAAAATGATTTGTCAAATACAGAGTTGAAATGTCAAATTTCAGATTCAAATAATATATTCAAAACTAAAATGTCCATTTTAAGACTCAATTAATAATTTTCTGACTTGAAATATTAATTTTGAGAATCCAAAATAATAATTTGGAATTCAAATTTCAACTTTCAAGTCAAATAATTTCTTAAAATTTTAATTTAAAACTTCAGAATTCAAATATCAAATTTCAAGTTCAAATAAAAATATTTAAAATCAAAATGTCGATTTTTAGATTCAATAATTTTTTTTGAATTGAAATACTAGTTTTTAGATTCGAAAAAATAATAATTTAAATTCAAATA
>Ga0209208_10011424_pt1 | contig 11368 bp, 10 predicted proteins | sample S1TSphfallax_3_FD_187694 | JGI IMG/M metagenome (GOLD analysis project Ga0209208, IMG submission 187694) | Host-associated microbial communities from peat moss isolated from Minnesota, USA - S1T2_Fd - Sphagnum fallax MG (SPAdes) (version 2) | ecosystem: Host-associated > Plants > Peat moss >...
AGGTATTCTGCAGATTTTCCGGGTGTCTCGAGTGGCAGAATCCACAGTGGCGGCTGATTATGTCATTTCATTTCGATGCCAACGTCAATTCTCACATTTCCTACCTACTTGCACTTTTAATTCATAGCTACATATGATATTTTACGGAACATGTCCCTGGGACGCATTCTATCACCTAGTTCATCCCTAGGACTCTCTGCCTAGTGGCCTGCCCGAGTGGCTCATTGTGAGGCAAAATCTGCCTTAAGGACTTATTCTCTAAAAGAAAATTTTGATTCGCATGCAACCCCATGTTGGGATTTGTCAGCACTGGATTATGGTGCAGTGTGTGGGGTTGAAATAGAAATGTTGTGTGTGCTTAGGATGGGTGAATGCTCCACAATGTTTGTGTTGGAAATGTTGTGTGTGCTTAGGATGGGTGAATGCTCCACAATGTTTGTGTTGTATTTGCACAATAATTTTTCTGGGAACTTTGCATTGATCAAGCTGTCCTTTCTATTATCCTCGTATATTGGTCGTATCTCTTTTCACTTCTTTTCTTGAAGCTTTTGCTTTCTGTGGATTTTTAGCTGCAAAGAAAGCAGTATTACCTACACACAAATGTATGGTCTAAATGTTGTACTGTGATGCACAAATTCTAGGAGGACTTCTTTGTCGGAATACCTTATCATCAGCACATAATGAACAAGAAGACTGACATTTAAGACTCAAAATGTTGTTCATTATGACAGATTGTATGCACTTAGCTCATGGCTGCAGATAAGAGTTGAAATTCATGGTGGTAGAGATAGTTTCTTTCTATCTGATGCAAGCTCGTAATTGGCCCGCTTTGTGGAGTGCTCACAATTAGGATCTATATGAATATCCACTCAGTCATGGTATGGTGAATATGCCCCTTCCATTCCATCAGAAAAACAGACTCCACCAACCTCTAAGAAGACCTATATGGAGCCGAGCCCCATTTAAGTGTTTTTTGATTCAGTTACAATTGGTGACAATCCATGCAACCTGGACCCAGTTGTGGTTGGGCACTTTGAGAAAATAATGCTAATTCACTACCATTTGCAGGAGACTGGTAAGCTGATCAAGGGGACCAAAAATCTAGCATGGTGATAGATAACATGCAGTGTTGTTCCTTTGTGATTCATACATGAATCGGTCTGATTTTGCTATTCCTTGAGTTGTCCTATCAACATTTCATAATTGTAAGTCTTGACACCCAATTACACCCAAATTCTTCTATTCAAATATGTTCCAAACTAGAGTATCATGCTTCAACAATAAGTTGATTAGATTACATTTACGATGGCACACCAACAATCCTTTTGCAATCTCATCCATGTAATTGTCACCCAAAAGAGATTCCTCGCTTCAACCTAAGCTGGTTAGGGTCAACTGCTCTTTCAAATGCATGAGACAGGTACACAGAACATCTTAAAGTCTAGCAAATAGTCTGCAAAGTACCAAATAAGGTGCCAGGACCTCTCCACTCATTGCTTGGGTTGTCCTTATTGAGGTCAAAATTGCATTGGATCCTTGTCTGGTATGGCCTAGCTTCTTCTATTTGCTTTATACAGGAATGCAGCTTTAGTAGTGGGCCAACAGTTGGAATTGGATGAATCGTATAACAAACTGAATCACATGTGAACTCATATGAATCCCACTACTGTCAGAAACTTGCAATGGTTTCCATGTGGGTCCAAAACATCGGCATTCATCTACAGCATGTTAGTAAAGTATATTATACATCCTTATCATGAGATCAACTAATGTAGTTTGCACCCCACACACCTAAGACCAGAAATATTTATTTCTTTAAAGAGAGTATATAAGAGATTCAATAAGCTATGTGGCCTTGTAGGGTACAAGAGCATTGGGTTCCCAAGAAAGGTCTCTGACTGTATTTGTACACTAAGGCTATCACTGCAAGATGGAATCTGAAGAGAAACATTTCATTTGGTAGACAAACATTCACTGACATTGACTGCATAAACTACCTCTAAATGTTACAGCTGGTGCTAGATGTTCGACTGCACAGTAACCATATAAGTTGTAGTTGCTCCAGTGTCCTATATGTAAAGAGAGATTGCTACATGTTTGTCAAGTTACAAAAAGTTAAACAATAGCTGGAAGTTAGAATTTCAATGTACATAACTGGCTATTACCAACTCTGATGGCAGGGTTATTGAGAAGAGCACCAGTTATGGTCACAATCTCTACTACTCCTGAACAACTCCACATGTTAAGGGAAGTGCTGGACTGAAACATCACATGAAGGTAGAGGACCACATACTCACTATCAAGTTGTGTGATGATAAGTACCAGAGGAATCAAAGAAGGGAAAAAAAGTGTCTACTATGTTTATTCATTCTGTGGAAAAGGTTTGGTAGTTACAGTAGAACAAATTACAAGACATAAGTGAAGTTCAGCCTCTGATGTCTTAAACAATCAACATCTGGAACATCGTAGGTTCATGGAATACATCCACTAAATGCTGGCTGAACTCTGAATTTGGTGTGTTCCATATTCATCTCTGCAAAAGAAATGATGTACAAGATTAATCACAGACAGCAAAAGCATATCAAAAGATAAGTTTTTCTGCAGATGCTGTCAATTCTGTGTTTTCTACTTGCCAACTGTCAATCCATGATTGAAGTGTTGCACTGAACAATCTCAAGAGTCAGTTTGTCCACTTATGCTTCACATACACCATCTTCTTAACTATAATTTGCCCATCCAAGATTTCCACGTCTGTTCAATGTAATGGTACAATCAATAATATGTGATATGTTTGTCTTGACATGACTGGCAATTGACTATTTGTGTTAGATTGCAAATCTGTAATCCATCCTTCACACAAGAGTTATAATGCAATCACCTGTCATAGTAATTCCTCAATGGGGTGACTCCCTTGACTTCTCCACTGGCCACATATGGGAAAGCTCCCTTCCAGAGTGGCAGTCATTGACAACCTTGAGTGCTGCTTCCCTTATCAAGGATTCTAGTGTATCAATTGATTGAGTTGCATCAATGTTCTGCAGTGTTAGAAAAAAACATCATATATGAGATTGGAAAACTTGCTGATAGATCTAGAACTCCAACAGATTCCAGTTTCAATCTGATGAGCCTGATTGCTAAATTCCACTAATCTATCCAGGCATGGACATTCCAATTTACGAAGTGAATATACGAAATCAAAATAGCATACCAACAAAAGCTCATGATAAGGTCCTAAGTGGTAGTTAGAACAGAAGGTGTCCACATACTGTGACTGTACCAACCTGCCAGGTTGAGTCCTGCAGAGATTTGAAGTTTTGCTCAACTTTCTTCTGAAACTCAACTTTTTCATAGCGCTCACCACCATAGCCTCCTCTCTCTGCAGCAGCCTGCAAATTGAGAATGCCCATAGCTCATATGTTCACCCACATGAACATCTACACCCATTCCTCTCATGCTTGATCCATTTCTTTCAGAAACCCTTATGCTTAAGGCATGTGGATACCCTTATGCCAGGCATACAGATACTTTCATAAACCCTGACAAGAAGGCAGAAGTCCAGGCCAGTCTATTCAACCAGGAGCAGCTGATCAGGGTTAGGAAAGCATGCACATATGTTTGCTAACCATTACCTCAGCAGAAATATCAAGGTAAAGCACAAGATCAGGTGCTGGGAGGCCTGCCTCTGGTGCCTGCACCAACTTGCACACTCCCATTAAACTTTGTACATTCTATGTGGTACACAATCACAGCTGATTCTCAAACGCAGTGATAAGAAATCCTATCAAATAGGATGTATGCTGATTCAGATTCTCCACAAGTTTCTGAAGAAGGATGTGATTTTTCCTGCTCCAGGTTTGCTTGTTACATGATCACATTCCCAACCTCTTTTCACAGATTTCCCCCTAAAATAGACCGAGAATCATTCAGGATTCAGAGTGAACAGCAACTCATTTCAGGATGCTCAGGGTTTCTCCAATGCAGCTTTGAGCATGGAGAGGTCAAATGCTTACTTTACACCAATCTAGATCAAGGCCTTTTGCAGCTGAAAATGCAACTCCTGAGTATGAATATCGATCCACCACCAAGGTTGTGCCTGCTCTTAGCTTTGCCTCCATCAAAGCCCTGCCATCTTTCCAACGTTCTCAGTCCTCACCCTGTCATTTCCTTCGCCAATTCTAATACCCTGAACCCTAAACCTCATTCAGTGACCTCCTACTCTTTCAAGCAGATGTTTCTCCTCTCTAGCAGGTGCCATCAACAGTTCTAAAATCGTTGCAATCAATTCCCAAACTCGTTGAATTTCTAATTGGAGAAAGATTCTACATTCCGTTTTCCCGTAATAGACCAACCTTTTTTCCCAGCGATTGGCAGAGAAGAGAAGGTGGATTGAAGCATCGTCAAGATCCATCTGGCTGGACAAGTAGGAGGAAATCATCTTCCCCATGGGTGTGCTGCGATCGGGGAAGCGCCAAGCCTCCACCGATAGGCCTTGCGTATGCAGGAAGGAAGTGAGGCGGCTGCATTGTGAGCTTTTACCACTACGGTCCAGGCCTTCAAGTACTATGAGCGCACCCCTGCGAACGTCTGCCGCAATCGCTCCCATTACTGCTGCTTGTAACGACAACATCAACGAGCTCTGCAGCGCTGCATTATTGTCACCACAACCTAGTTCATCAATATCACACAGTTTCAGCCATCGTTGCAAATCGCACAGCCAAAGTCAAAATGCATTCCACAACATCATCAGGCATGCTTTGTTGTGTCGTCATCTTCACCTCAAAACACACAGAAATGAACCACGGCGTGTTGTCTCTTGCTCTTGTATCGGCAATTCCCGAACTACGACTAATCTGTTGACTAGAAACTCTCTACTCGGAGAACAAAAAAGATTTTGCTCGATAAACTTGATCCAAAATTGGGAGTGTACACGACGATCTCAAACCTCGTGCTGATTTCTTAACAAATCCAAAGCATCAGCACCAGCGGAGAGAAACTTGATTAGACATTCCTCCTTCTTTCCAAGCTTTGTCCAAAACAGCAACCCCAATAACAATCGGTGCTACTAAACCCTAAACCTGCTGTTCTTCCGGTGTCACTACGGTTGCAGCCACGAGACACTCGTACTGTCTACTCCATTCCATGTTTTGTTGCATCATAAATCACCCAAATTGCTTCCAAACGTAAGTAAATCGATAGTTCTCTGAGAGCTTTTGAAATTTTCTGCACAGCGCAGAGACCTTTATCGTCAACGAAGGCACGAGGTATGGACATGATTCAACAACAGAAATACCTTGAGAGGTAACGTTGATTGCAGGTTGTGTTGAATGCTTCTTCGTAGTAAGGACGTGTTGCAATTAGGTGTGCGATCTGTTGATCGTCCGAGATCTTTCAAGACGCAAAGTACAAGATTTGTGCAAGAAATCATGTGGTGTTTGGAACCAGATTTTTTTGTTTTTCCTTCATGTGAATTTTGATACAGAAACAACAATAGATTCTCGTCATGCTGAGCTCGCTTCAAAACCTGAAATGCTCAAATCTGTATCAACTGTGCAAGACTTCACACACCAGTGTCTGGGTGATTGTCTGAGGGAATCAGGAGATTTCATTGCTGTGAACTTGGACTTCGTACACCTAACCAGAAAATACCTTCTATTATTCAGGATTATAAATCTATGTGAGAAATTATGAATATATTTATATAAAAACCCATTCAATTGGGTGAGCACTGAGTACTAGGCATGTGAAATGAATCAATTTTTGTTCAATTCTAGTCGATGCAAGGATATTATCTCAAGTCACTGATGAATAGAGAAAGCAAACAAGAATTGTTATGTGACTTTTCCATGTATTTTGTACATCTCTTCAAGATCCTATTCCAATATTTCTGCACTCCCCCTCCCCGACCCTTTTTCTTGTGTGTGTGTGTGTGTAAACTTGTCTTGCCCTTGCGCTGAATTTGGACTACCGCATTGTCCACCTTGGATCATTTTGCACACATTCACCACTTGCTGATTTTTGTGTCCAGCTGCCAATTACCAGCTACACTGATGACTAAACTCCAAGTTATAGACTCCACGAAAAGACAAATTGGGCATCTCTAGAGTCTTGCTCGTGAAGGTAGTTTCCAATTACCAAAGCTTGTCATCCTCATCCTCATCACTAGTACCATTAGGAGTTTTTTGAGAAGAACAGGACATCCTAGATTTTTTGATCCTAAAGACCAGCAAATATTATGAAAATCTACATTGGAATTTAGGTTATGGTCCTTGGGTGATATTAGGGACCCAATTTGCACCAAAGATCTCAATGACAGTCTTCAGAAAATCTCATGACTAAGAATGACATTGATAGGAGAAAAAAGGATTTCAAAATATCTAAATTAATCACATCCAAGATAATTTAGATAAAGCCTTGATAAACAAGTTCTAGAGTTAAAAGGTGTCCAAATATGTGTATGTGAGCATGTGTAATAGGTATATAAATTAAAAAAACCCTCTGGCAAATTTGGCAACAAAGATACTCCACCCAACCAAATTTGTGATTGTGATATTCCAGTACTGGCTTACTTTTGTTTGATTCAGGGGTTCCTGTCATGCAAACCTGCCTTGTTTTTGCCTAAGTTTGAAATGTTTGGCTTGTTAGTCTAGAAGATTGCACCAAAAAATCATCAGGTTTCATTTTTTGGGAGCTTTGTTAGGTGTAATTCTCACCTACAAACAGACCTTTGAAATACAACCTTTTGGTTGTCCCTACCCACCAGTTTCTGTTGCAATCCCTTCTTTCTTTTGCATTCCATCTTTTGGTTTCCACTCATATCTGGAGCCTTTCTGTTTGTTGTTGCTGAATATCATGCAACAATCATATTTTCTGAAGTAGCCTTACTTCAGGAATGCTGGTTTGGAGTTTGTATGTGTCATCTGATTCAAAGTTTGAACATACAAAAAAGTTGGCAACATCAGTAATTTGCTAGAGCTAGTAACATTCTGCCAATTGGGTTTTGGGTGGAACATGAGTGCAATAAAGATGTCGAGATTTGATCAGTGACAAAGGAGTTACTAGCTAGGTATTTTTCTGACACACAGAATAGTGAGAGAAAAAACTGATGGCAGAAGAAGTTGCAAGCCAAGATGTGGAGGTTCAAGAAGTACTGGTGCAAGAAGGGGAGGAAGATGGAGGAAAGCAGAAACATACTTATTATGGTGCCTTGTTGTGCTGGAGCACAGTGGGGTTGAGATGCATTGTGTTGCTTGTGACACTTATTGCAGTTTTATTGCTGGAATATGCAACACAAGAAGTCAGTATTCCCGTTGGGATGCTACCCCATGGGCAGGTGGTGTATTTCACTGGGAGTGCCAGCATTTGGAGTGGGGATACTTCTCAAATGTAAGTATCTTTACTCTTTGTTTCTGTTGCTGCTTCAATCTCCTCATTGACCCTTGATGTGAAGAAGTGTTCCACATTCAAACCCAAGACTTGATGTTAAACCATCTAGTTTTCTCGGAAACAGGAGTTGCTGTTGTTTTTGGGCCCTAATGCTCAGTTTTTCATCAAAAAATGTTATTACTTCACAGAATTAGCATATGTCTCAGGTATTCTTGAACTGATGTGCATCCTTCACTGGAGAGATTGAACCTGATAATTGGACAATTCTGAAAGATGAAGACCACCAGCAGAAGTTTGCCAATGTGCTGGTATCATGAGTCATGGCCTTGCAAATCATACAATCTGGCAAACTGAAAAGATATTGGCTTACTTTTTCGATTCTTAATGTAGAGCCACAACCAAAGAGGCTCTGAGAACATGTAGGTTCATGAAATGACTCTGCCCTTTGTTTGGCAGGTTCAAGAAAAATCAGGAGAGATGATGGATCTATGTAAAATTGTTTGATACTTTGAATGCAAAGTGAAATCGGTGAAAAAGCAATATAGTGAGTACTAGCTCTCTAGCCATGCACAAATTAGTTCCTAGTTTGAGCCAAAATTGTATCCCAAATCATACACAGTTGAGAAGTTTCTTCCTTCTCAGCAGAACAAACAAGAGTCCCAAGACTTCATTATAGTGTACAGGTGAGAACTGATAGTCACAGATCATGAACTTTCTTGTGTAAGAATATGCTTGTCTGATTTGCATCGTCAGTGACATTTCCTATCTTTCTCCAGAGCTGCTAGTGACTTTCTGGTTGAGAGAAGCAATGTCTATGTTAGTTAACCCAGTCGAGGAGGTAGCAATTTGGAGTTTCCATTAAATATGTTTTTATCTAATACACATGAAATTGCAGATTGCATTTATGGAGGTAATCTTATTTTTTTGATTCCAACTATTTTAGACATGCATGACTGCAGTGAAACATTTTGGATCATAAACGTGGTGTTCATGGTGATCACCATCATGCGTATAGTTGGTGACAGCATCATTCTTTCAAGAACAACTATTCTTCCAGGGACCAAGCCATGGTGCATTATCACTTATGTTGTTGATTGGGTATGCCTTCCTCTCCACACTTCCTATTGTCCTCTGTGTTTACAACACCAGCTGTGTAGAGAAAGCCCATTGAAACTTGGAACTCATCTTGTAAGTGTGCTCTTAAAAAAGTTTGGACAATATCTGTGCAAGAGGGTCAGTTTGCCTTCCACAGCAAATTGAGAAGAGAAATGGGTAAAGACTTTCTCTGTAAGGAAGAAGTTAGTGAACTTGCACAGGCTGCTGTGGTAGAAGTTTCAGCTAGGCTCCTTGCAATCTTGGAAATGGGTTTAGGAATTGCACACTGACTTTTATTCCCTGTATATCTTCTTCTACGTATGATTCTATGTGTGTAGAAGATTCTCAGAGTCTAAAATGCCAGGTTGCTCCTTCCTGTTATTAAATTTCAGGGACTTACAGGCCTTCTGATCTATGCGGCAATTGTGGCTCGGAAGCAAGCACATCATGGAGAACAACCAACTGATGTGCATCATCAAACTGTGGCTGTCTGTACAATATTCAGTGAGTTTTGCTCTAAAGTTGCACTTGGACTTGTGATGGCTACACTTGGATGCACACTTCAGGCTTTGTTGAGCATTCTGGAGGTGTTTGGCTGGCTCATCACACCTGTCAAAGCAGCAGCTGCATCATATGCTGATCCTGAAAAATCAGTTCAAACTGAGCCTGCCAAGGTAAAACTGTACATGTCAGGAATCTACAGTTTCTCAGATGAAGAGGATTCATATTCCAACCACTCTGTGGCTTCTTCTGAATGTTGACACTCAGACTAATAATTTGGGTCTACTATTAGTCCAACCCTTTGTCCTTTTGCAACAGACTCCTCTGGAGTCATAATACTCTGAAGCCTTCATCTTGCTATCCCTCTTAAGAGAATGTGTTTTGGGGTGTGCAAAGAAGAGTGCACTGTGCTACAACCAGGACCCTGCTAATAGATCACCCAAAGTGATATAACATGCTCAGCTGCCACCAGATTGGCTGTGACATCTGGCAGCTCTGCATTTGCTGTCAGTCAAGTGGTTTGGAGCATTTGGCAGCAAATGCTCCTTAACATCAGGTGCACTAGATGAGAGACAAGTGGTCACTGACAATCTGGTGTAAGAAGACATAACCATATACCACAATAGATGAGCTTGGAATGAAATGGAATGACAATCTGGCGTAAGAAGACATAACCATATACCAATCAGATGTTCTTGGAGAGGGGATGGGGCAACCAAAAAACAGACTGCCAGAGTATGGTGTAAATGGAGCTGAAGTCCATAAGTGGTCAATAGAGCACTCTAAATACCTAAGTAGGACAAGAGCCCCTCTCTGATTGGCAAGAACCCATTCTGGTGTATGTGCAAGGTGAGACTGGAAAATTTTCGTGTACACCATGGACTCAAGCAAGCTCCTGGCTTGGCAAGAACCCATTCTGGTGTATGTGCAAGGTGAGACTGGAAAATTTTCGTGTACACCATGGACTCAAGCAAGCTCCTGGCTTAGAACAATCAACTCGCAAGGGGATTCTCAAACTTGTCTTGCTCAGAAACAAAGTCGCACTGTCCTGTCTATGTACAGAATCTGCTTCAAATGACATAAGATGGGCGAGCATAACTCTGTCAATTTCTTAAAACAACAGACATGGGCTTAACACTCTCTTGCCCACCATTATGCTGCTGAAGGAATCTGGAGTAGATGTATCAATACTCAAATCCTTGCTAGAATGCAACTTCAAATCACCATTACTCTCCTGAAAAAATCTGGTGTTGATGAGTCAATTTCAAATCCTTGCTAATGTAACTAGCTCCTAATCACCATCACTCCACTGAAGAAATCTGACAAGCATAGATGTATCAATTTAAAGACCTTTCTTATTGCAACTCCAAATCAACATCTATCTATTAAGTAAGGGAGTTTGTTTGTTTTGTTTGTCATGTTGAAATCTCCCAAATCACAGTGCCCCCTGCCATGCCCTTGGTACCATTGGAAAGCCCTTGATGAGTATGGGTGCACCAAGGTGGTTGGGCAATGTTTAGACCTATGGTGCAAGAGGGTTGAACATTGAACAACCAGGGTTTAGGGTTTACTAGGAATATTGAATATTGAACAATTTTGTAAAAAAATTCAACAAAATCAAAACTAAACATTTTAAGGAAATTGGTGTAAACTCTTTGATGCTCTTGGAAAGCCCATGATGAATGGGGATTTCTTGGATGCGATTTCCTAAATTTTTAGACCTAAGGCAAGGGAGATGTTGAATATTGAGTAATTTTCGTCATTGAAAATTAATTTAAAAATTTAAATTGCTTTTTCACAATTGAGCTCTATCTTCAAGGTCATGTCCACAATTCGGCCAGCGGCAAAAAAAGCCAAACTAGTTACTTTGATCTACAAGGAATATGCTGCCAGCAGCCCCACCCACTAGTTTTTGACTCTTTCGGCCAAAAAAATTCAATTGGCTTCACTTTACAAATGATGTTAATAGTTAATACAGTAGGTTTTATACTTAATAATGAATCGCAACTCATCAATAAAATTCATCTTTGGAGGGGAGCTAGTTGGTGGGTGGAAGATGCAGGTTTCTTTAACTAGTGGAATGGTTAAATGAGGTGGCTTGGGGCATGGCCTTGGGTCTAGGGCCCATATCAGATGCAAGCTCATATGTGAGTGGCATTGTGAGAGGCATTACAATGTGAGTGACATTCTAACTTGTTGCACCTGTTTAGTGTTGCCTTAACGTTCTCTGATTATCTTCATGTAAAGGTTCATACTTATTTGCAGCAATTCAGGTTGCTATGTACGGCTGATTTGAACTAGGCCGACTGAATGTTTGGTGCATGGGAGTGACATGCATCCGTTCTCATCTCTAGTCTAAAATGCAGAATTATCCATAAGTCTGCGGACA
>Ga0209208_10011425_pt1 | contig 11368 bp, 11 predicted proteins | sample S1TSphfallax_3_FD_187694 | JGI IMG/M metagenome (GOLD analysis project Ga0209208, IMG submission 187694) | Host-associated microbial communities from peat moss isolated from Minnesota, USA - S1T2_Fd - Sphagnum fallax MG (SPAdes) (version 2) | ecosystem: Host-associated > Plants > Peat moss >...
CCCATGCCCGAAACTCCAACATTTCGAGGTCCGGCATCAATGCTACAAGAGGTTATGGATTGTTGCAATCTCATAGTAAAATTATCCAAACCGAACACAGGTTGTGGCACTTGCTGGATGTCTGTCAGTTTGTGTGCATCTTCATTCACTATTTGCTCCCGTGGGCAAGATGATGACGAAGATGCTCCTGTGTCCACCCCTGACCTATTGTCACTAGGTCCAAGTGACAAATTTTGCAAGAGATTGCAAAATTCAGATTTTATTGCACTGGTAACCCGTTGAACACCGCTTGTCGCGTGTTTCTCTTCAAGAGCTCCTTGTGCGAAATTTGCGAATTGAATTTGCAGTGCAGTAGCACGGCGGTCATCCATCATCTCATGTTGCTCCTGCATCATCGTCTCAATTCTTAGGGCTCGTGAGGATTCCGAGAGCGTCACAGCCAACCCGACTAAACCTGCTTGCTCTAAGAGCTTCTTCACACTCTCTGTCACGTCTAGGATTTTCTTGCCTGTATTGTGTCTGGACACAGGATTGAGGTCCGGCTGTTGCTTGATGCACTTGTTCACTTCCGCCGCTGCTCTCTTCAACGCGCCTTCTAATTCATCCAACCAATCGTGCACTGCACTCCGAGGTCTCTTAAAAGCATTGTCAAAATTGCTCTGCGAGATCTGGCAGACGGCATGGTCCACAATGGGCTGCAACTGCTTAAGAAGGGTATGAAGATCCTTGCAGTACTTGTTGCAATTTATGGCAATTCTTGTCGCCTCCATCACTTGCTCCAACAGCTTTGAAGCCACCGTGCCGGCAATGGAAACAGCCATGGGCTCTACCATTTCTCTTCGCAATTGTCTGTACTGTATGTGCGCTGGAGCGCACGTTCCACTTCAGTACGTGCAAGACTAGATCCAACGGAAGGTTCCCCTTCTCTCTTATAATTACCCGATCTGTGAATGTTGTCACAGAGAACTCAAGTGCACCTTTAGCTATCAATCTTGCTCGTCATTGAACCTATAGCTTTTCTACTAGATCAAGCTTACTACTACATCTATCGACGTTGTTTTGATCCCCAGCAAACTTATTATCAAGTATGGAACCTAATTCTCACACAAGTTAAATCAACGGTGTTCAGTAATTCCACTAAAGTCTAAGACCCAAACATCCCGGGCGCTGAACATTTAAACATATTACCTGAATGTGCTTGCCAGGATCATTACTACCATGTAAATCATATTGCTGGCTGCAAGGACAGATTGCAGCCTATTCAGTCTAGCATGCATCTTAAAGCATGTCGGGCTGCAAACGGTGTATTAGCATTCCCCAGTTTCCAACTTCACACTACTCACAAATCTACTAGGACACACTGGTCACAGAGCCATGAAGACATACCCCGAGGACAAACTGGCAACAGAAGAAATGGATATCGAATAAGTGTTCAGTATGCTCACTTAAAGAAGAACACATGAATGAAAACCTTAATACAGGAAGCGCCTATCGTCAACACTTCTACGCCTGCTTCAGAAGACACTAGATCGCAGTTACAGCATGCAGTAATAAATCATCTGACTCGACGAGAAATTGCCATATTGCCAACAGCCCTGGCTACCCAACCTCACAATGCTCATAGAACTACATAGATATATTACCCAGGTCCTAGACGAGAGACTGGCACCCGAAAAAAAAGAAAAAAAGTACTATAGTAAGGACTCCGTAGTGTGGAAATACTCATTGGAATGAGAATCCCATGAAGCACTGGCCGTCAACACTGAACCCTCCACTCCTCCTTCAGGTGACAGGTTGCAGAGCTGAAATCCAAGGAGGAGAAGCAGAGCGCGAGGTGAAATAAACAGAATAGACTGCCTGGCACTGTGAATAAGTAGGAACAGATATAGTGTGCACACCCAAATCTTTGAAGCTTGGAGGAATATTAAGGTTGTGGAGTAAGAGTAGACTAGTGGAACTTCGTTGCAGCGTGCAGCAGCGTCCCTCCCTCACACTGCAGCAAAGAGAAGCAAAGAAGAGAAGGGAAGTAGAGTGAAAAGTGAGTAAGAAACCACGTCGTTTCTCCTCTTTAAACTCTACTGTACGCGCATTTCTTTGAAGAGATTTGCTGGGTGGTTTCCTTTCATTGGCAGCCGCTGCCCAGGAAAACACATTTTGCACAAGCATTTCTTCGAAGAGATTTTCTGGGTGGGTTCTTTTCATTGGCAGCCACTTTCCGGGAAAACACATTTTGCACAAGCAGTGGGAATTGATCATCCTTAGGGTACATAGTGAGATTTCTATGAATTAGAGGGGCTACCTCCAAATTGTTTATTTATTGTTATCATTGTGTTGCAATGAGCCAACTTGATTGGCCTATCACCACAAAAAAAATCTGAAAGCATGGAGACTCCTCAAAATTGAATGTTCTATTTGGAAATATTACAGTTCTCCCCTAAATTGGTCCATCTATATATGTAAAAGGAGGACAACATTTGCCAAATCATATCAGATAAAACTGAGGTGCTATTGGGAACATATTAGGGAACACATTGGGACCAAGGGAAACTTGCAATCGCACTCCTTCCCAAAATCCAAAAGAGAAACATTGGGGCTGTTGAGTGCATGTTGTGCCTTCTCATTGGTTGCATGTTATTTCATTTTCACCTAGGCTAAATGGCCAGGGCATTACATATATTAAAGGACATCGCGGTCGTTTTTTGTGAAGCTTTCCATCCATCCATCCGTTTCATCATCCCTCCATGAATGGCATCATATAGGGAAGAAAACCATGGTAGAAATAAATTACCCCCCCTTTGCGCATGTGTCACTGTCTAGGAAAAGCATGCCTGGCCCTAGGGGGGTCTAATATCAATATCAGACCAAAAGAACCAAATACACCCTGACATGCACCTAGAAAACCTAAAAATTGTCACTATTAAAAGCACTAGCAAAAATAGCCATTGCAGCTGCCATCCCAACATCAATAGCCAGGGCAACCTTCCACAACACCCATGGGTCCTTTATTTTTCAAAAGAAAAAAATTCACTTCCAAGACCACCCTTTGTTTGACCTCCCATGTGAAGAATTTTTTTTTAAAAACTTTAAAAAAAAGGTCCCATAGGTGTTGGTTGTGGAGGTTGCCTTGGCTATGGGGGCAAGTGGCAGCAATTGCCATGGCTATTGTGGCCAGGGCATTTAATAGTGGTGACCCAAACTATGTTTACCCAAACTATGTTTACCTTTCATGTAAGATAAATGTTTGAGAGCATGCCCAAGGGTAACCACCTAGAAGTATTTAGCACATCTAGTGTGCATTATTTAATTTTTTCCCCCTTCCCACAAATGAACCTCAAAAATTGGACTTTGCAAAGTCATTGATGGTGCATTCACACTTGATGCTAAGTTAATGTTAAATGAAAATCTAGGTGGAATACTAGGTGGCACCCAATGTCAAATGGGTGATAGCATAATGTTAAGTGAATGTTAACTTAACATAAAATCTTCATGGTAAATAAGTTTAATCCTAAATGACTAGCATGATCTTAAGGGATTCAACACTAGAGTCCTTAACACCATGTGTGAATACACCTTGACTACCCTACCTATTTAAATAATGAAACTATGGTACTACCTTTTTAGGTTCAGCATTAATGTGTCGAATAATTAATATAATTTGAAGATTCCTATTGGGCGCTTGAGTTTTTGATTTTGAAATTTTTGGCACGTAAGGATTAAATTTAATAACAATATTAATGTTTTCATCAGTTTGTAATTGTAATTTTGTAATATGTATCGTCAAATACACACACACCTATGCATTAGGCACGGAGTTCGAGGGGATGTTGTGTTGGCGAAGATGATGGATCTTCTCTGAGCCAATCCTTGGTTGAAGGATGTTCACCTCCATGCCACTCCATTGGAACAAGATGGACGTGCTATGCAAGTGAAGGCCCAATTGGAAATGAACTCGCGCGATTACATGGCGATGGTGAAGGGTTTGACATATTGTTTTTGTTTGACATATTATTCATGATCCAATTATGCATAATTTTTTCTAGAATGTCATAATTTTGTTTATGTTTCAACATGAATAATAATTGAAACATTAGACATGTTTATTTTTCACATGAACACTAGAGTTTTTTATTTAAGTAGGTACCTTTCCAAACAAAAATAATAATCATGCACCTAAAGTGCATGAAATAATATTTTTGTTTTGGAAATACACGATTATTGTGACAATTTGAATAAGAACAACCTGAATAATTGTTAAATACCTAAAGTGCTTGACATATTGTTCTTGTTGAACATATTATTCGTGGTCCAATTATGCATGATGGTTTTTTACTTGGGTTGATACCCCATTCCAAGAACAAAGGCACCTATCTTTGTTTAACCCCCAATGAACACCTTACATGTTCATTACAAAGTTGGAAACTATGACATGGTTTTTTTTAAAATATATAATTATCAATTCCCAAAAGGGCTATCATCCATATGAAGCTGTAGAACAAATGGTAATTGTCCTTGAAAATATTTCACCAGATTTGAATGTATGCCACATTATGTAACTGTTGAGTGCATGTTCTACCTTCTCATTGGTTGCATGTTATTTTCATTTTCACCTAGGCTAAATGGCCAGGGCATAAACATACATAATTGATGTTGGTGAACTATTTTTCTTCTGTCTACCTGGATATCCAAACATTTATACCTTCAAAAAGAAAAATGGTATTTAACAAAAACCATCCTTAGTAGTCTTTGCTGTAGAGATAAAAAATCTGACACAAGATTATCAATTTGAAATATGAAACTACTTTAAAGCCCACCATCAGTTGGTATTGGGTTTCAACAGTTTCATTATCTAAAGATAAAAATGAAATATGTCTTTGATTGATTATTGGAAGAGTTTTGACGATGGCAGGAGGAGATGAGTTGACGGGTGGCAATGGTGATGGCAAGAGGTGCGTCAAGGAGGAGTCTTGACGATGGCAAGAGGAGATGAGTCAACTAGGAATTTTCAAGTGGACAACTGGCTGCTACTATTACTCTCCTCTTCTTCTTTGACTACTTCCTCCACATCCGACTCATGAGCCAAGGCTACATACTGATGAGCATCCATAGTCAATGGAGCACCTAAAGTTCCAAATTTTAAAGCTTCTTCTCTGGGCAAGTCTTTCTTCCTCTTCTCCTCCATGTCATGTACCAACACTAAACCCTGCACCATAGCTCCCTTTCCCTTCCTCCCTAGAGCTTCTTTCCTTCCCTCTTACCCCTTTCCCTTCCCTAAATACTAGTAGTACACAAGCCCCCTCCTCTACAACTTTGAACTTCCTTGGAAGGAATGGGATATGAAAAGGACCAATGAGTACATTTAAAGCCCCAATTTCCCACAAATCTTTATTGTTTTCTTCTTCTTCTTCTTTTTTCAGGTTGAGTTTTCAACATAGTTGCTACAATTCCTTGTAACAAAAAATTAAGGTTTGTTGCTCATCTAGTTACAACAAGCTTCAGTTACCTACCTGCTTGGTTGACGTGAAGCTTGGAGTTGGGCAGGGAATCCAAATTTGTTCATGCCAGTTTGATTCTTCCAAACAATAACAGTTATAAGCAACATTGAGGTATTTCTAGAATGAACATTTGTCTGTCTACCACCACATTGCTCAAAGATCCACAGTTGAGGAGGATGTTGTCCATAGGTGTAAACACTAGATGTGCCCATGATGTCACATCACAATAGTAGTGGATCACAAGTCCCATGAGCAACACTCGCATGTAGGAGATTGGAATAAGTTGAAATTGAAACAAGCCAGTAGTAAAAAAACACGAAAAAAAAACCAATTGTAATCACCAAATTTGGAACAAAACCTTTTTAAAAAACAAACATTGATTCAAGGTTTAGGGTTTGAAGATTTCCACGATGGTGTTCGATGCCACACCATTGTTGTGTCCTTTCACTATAGTGTCGGACATTTTAATGCAGAGGAAGGACATTGCCAAGCAACACTACAACAACGTCAGGCTCAACGTCCTAGACAATGCATCCCTAACGGTGTACCAGGCAACCCTGGCCAAACATTGGCTAGTGATGGGTTTCAAGATCGACACCTCACCTGTTGACGCCAAGCTATCCAAAATGGAGGTACCCATCAAAAACATTACATCTCTCGTGGTCATTGGCAACCTTACAATCAAGTAACTAATGGAGCGCGAGGCGGCTGTGGCTCTCATAGCCAATGCTGCATCTACAAAGGAGCCCAAGTGGACCACGTTGATGGCCAAGAACGTGCACTAGGTGGTCAGTCGGCTGTGGAGACCCTAGCCGACATGCCCAAGCAAGAGGAGCATAAGTTCAACCTACACCTCACAAGATTCGAGGCCAAGGAAGGTAAGACCGAAAAAGAGCTAATGTAATAACTCAACACAGAACTACTGTAGGACCAGACAAAGCTATGCGTCAAGGTCATCATCGGCACATGGTAGCGGCCTACCACTGCGTGAGCCTCTGCCTCAACGATGGGCGAGCACCCCGACAAAGTGCCACTCAAGTTTGCAACAAGCAAAGATCGCAAGGTCGCACTACCAGGGTGCAAAGGCCTGGCAGGGACCAAATTAAACCTAGACAAGGACCTCACCCCCGCATAACAGGCAGGCAAGTTGGAGATGTGGCCATTGTTCAAGGAGGCCAAGGCAACGAGCAAACACGCGTACTAGCGCATAACCGAATTCTTCGTCAATGACACTCAAATTTGCCCACCCTCCTTTGTCTAAGGGCATGAGGACTAGAAAGACATATGCGTGCTATTATGGAACATGCATGGGGGTGGTGTAAATAAATTGGAAACAAAGGTGCAAATATTAGAGCTATTTCAAGGTGCTGACCTCGTCTTACTAGCCGAAACCTAGCACTTCCCATGCCAACATTTGCCACATGTTGAATGGTTTGATTCACTTATAATAGCACGCACTGTGTAGTTGGGAAAAACAAAAGCGATAAAGGGGGGGTCGTTGCTTGCTTCCACAACCACTTTAACTTAAACCTGTCACAATGGAAAGAAAGTAGCCACAATTTTGATTTATGGCTACAGCTCAACAGGGGTGCTACCCCTAACTTGTTTATCTGCATGGTGTACGTTGCCCTTGTTGGCTCTAAACACAAAAGCGAATCCTTATTCCAAAATTTGGTAGTAAATATTGTTGAAGTTTAAACTCTAGGGGCCATAATACTATTGGGAAGGGATTTTAATGTGCATACTTCAACATTACTAAATACCATTGACACTAGTGACCTTTGTGAACTGTTATAGGCGCCTGAGCTCGTTGAGATTGAGTAACTAGGCATTGTGGCTAAGTGACAGAATTGTGACGCTAGTGTTGGTGGTTAAGGCCGCAAGCTCCTGGACCTATGCTATGACACTAGGTTACTCATCCTCAATGGTTGGATGCATAGTGATGAATTAAGAAAGTTCACTTGCTTAGTAAATGGGGGCCACAACATTGTCAATTATATTGTTGGCTCACCTACAATTTGGCAAGTTGGTACACACTTCGAGGTGATAATAGATGACACCCGCTACTGCACGGTAGGTGAAGACTCTGACCACAGGCGGTTACGCCTACGGTTGAACAACAATTGCACCTTTATTGAGCCACAAATATGATTGAAACAAAAAAAATTCTTGCATAGACTTAAATATGATAAATCAAAAACTAAAAAGTATCAACTTGGCCTAATAGCGAGTCTTGCAAACCTGTGGGTTGTTGACTCAATGGGCATCTGGGGGCAAACGGGTTAATTGACTTATTGCAACAATGCATGGGTGCTACAACAGAGTCTACTTTGGCAATAAGCCTTTGGGAAGGAGTTACAAAAAGAGACATTACCATAAACCTTGGTTTGACGTTGATTGTCATATAGTGAAACATGAACTGAGGCTCTAACTAAAAGTCAACCTTAATTCACACATTACTAAACACCATGAAAATAAATTAAAAAATTTATCAAAAAGGAAAAGAATTTTTTGGGAAACTATAAGATCTCAACATATGTGTGCACTTGCCAAGGTGGATGCACTCTACTTTTGGAAAAAGTACCAACCAAGGACACCCATCGTGGACAAGATCAATGCAATTGCGCTTTTAAAAGGCTTCCGCAGGCTGGTTGGCCAACCTCTGCCACCCGTATGACTATGAACTGATCATTCGGCTCAAGTGACGGAACCTCCATTTAGCCACACCCTAAATGCAGATATCACACTTGTTGAATTCCTTTAAGTGTTGAAAAACCTACAAAGGAACAAGGCTGCTGGTTTGGATAGTATGAAAGTTGAGTTCATTTTGGATGCAAAAAAACTACTACACGTGCCATTATTAATAATGTTCAACTGCTTTCTGGTGGAGGGCTTTCCAAAAGCCCTTTCCACTAGGGTGGTCCATGCACTCTTTAAAGGGGGCAATGCCTCCAAATTTGACAACTACAGGGGGATAATGGTTGGGCCTATCCTAGCAAAGTTGTTCATTATGATCCTTGACAAAAGGCTAAGCGAGTGGGCTGAACAACACAGGGTGCATGCCAAAGGTCAAAGTAGGTTTTGTAAAGATTACTCCACTACTAACCAACTCTTCATATTGTGGACTTTGATAAAATAAAGCAAGGTAAAAAAGAAGTCACTATATTGTTGCTTTGTGGATTTCAAAAAGGCATTCGATACTATGCCACGTGAAATGTTGTGGCATGTGTTGGTTGGCTTCGAGGTGGAGGGACATTTCTTACAATGCTTGCAAACGATGTATGCCAAGGATACTGTACGCATCAACCACCCAAGTAAAGGTGTCACCTTTAGCTTCAAGGTGTGAAGCAAGGTTGTTTTCTTAACTCCTTGTTGTTTTGGGCTATATTTGGATGCCTTGGAAGGGTGCTTACATAACAAAAAATGCGATGCACTAGCCTTAGTAAACTTGCACATATAGCTATTGCTTTTTGCATATGACTTCGTTCTGATATTAGGGTTAGAGGTGGGATTGTAGCAATAATTAGACATGTTCCAACAATTTTATGCTGAACACGGACTTATGATGAACGTGAAAAAAACAAAAGTCATGGTGTTCAATTCTACTGACCCATGTCAAAAGTTTGTGTTTGAAAGCAACATTATTGAGCGTGAAAAGACTTTCAAATACCTAGGGATCGTGTTTGAGACCACCTCAAACCTGGATAATGCAATGGAGCATCTAGTAAATGTCAATAAGCGCTCGTTGTTCACACTAAATCGCCATTGTGTGAAACTACATATTATGGACATTAAGTTGCACTATGACCTGTTCAACACATTGGTGCGTTCCACAACAAGCTATGCCTATGAGGTTTGGGTGCATTTTAAGAAAATAGAAGCTATTGAAGTAATGTATCAAAGGTTTTTCAAGTCTCTATTTAGGGTGCGAAAAACAATTGGCATGTCCATCGTGATGGCAGAATTTGACAAGTTCCCCTTTGAACACTTTGCATGGGGACACGCGCTGTTATACTATAACCGTGTGAGCATGGTCACTAAATATCGCATCTTGGGAAAGGCATGCGAAGCCTTGCTCGTTGTGCTTGCTGTGGGAAAAAAATGTTGGGCTAGATTTGTGAAAAAATGGCTACTCGAGAATCAGCCTTAGGAGGTGGCAAGTTTTCTACCTCCAATCCAACCACCATTAGAAACGATACCTCAGCCTGTAGTGGCCCGTGCGTTGCAGGTTGAAAAGCTTACAACAACCCGTGCGTTGTAGGTTGAGGAGGTTACAACGACCCGTGCGCTATAGGCGAAGACTACTCAACCGTCGCTGGGAACGGCTCTTGGGACAACGCACATACATTCAACCCATCCAGTAGGGGTGAGAGGTTGGGCGGAGAATTAAGTACTTTGGTGCAATGCACAGTACATACAAATGGGAGCTCGGATGGTTGAGTTGGTTGCGCTACAGCTAGTGCAACTAGTTGGTACTAGATCTACGACGAGAAGTTCAACCAACCAGGAGGCTCAAGGCCCACCCCCTCCAAGTTTTCCCCACACAATGTTGAATGTAGAAAGGGTGAAGGATAATATGCGATTGGCTTTCATTGAAAAGTTCTTTACCAACCACATGATCAAAACTAGCATGTAGACAAGATATTTACGCTTCAAGGGTATGTCATACGAGAGCAAAAGCTATTTGTGTGACATCAATTATGTTCAGCTATGGAAAGTTCTAACCTAGTTTCGATGTGGCAACATGCAACTTGAGGTAGTGTTAGGTGCATGGAAGGGCATGCCATACGCAAAAAAGCTTTGTCAAAGCTATTACTTGGGGAAGGTAGAGGATGAAGAGCACTTGTGCCTTGTCTATCCAAATACACAGAAAGTTAGGGAACGTTTTTGTTCAACCTTGCCCCTCACCCACATTAGCATTCTTGTTGAGCTCATGTAGACTACAAATATAGTCGCCCTAGCCAAGTTTGTGGCATGTTGCTAGTACAAGAGGACAATCTATCCTTCATGATCTGCCTTTCGTCTAATGGACTCTCTGGTCCCAAATGGATGTAAAATTGTAAAGAGTAAACATATTGGTAATGTCTGAACTAATCTTTTTTGCTTTTTTCAATTTTTGTGGTTTCAAAACTTTTGAAATTTTTACCTCACTCTTGGCCTACACCTTCACAAGCCTTTGCTTTGGTTGTGAACCCAAGGTTAAGGTTGCAACACTTGTTTGATGGGTATATGGTTTATCATATATGTTTTCTTCTTCATAATTTTCTTAGTATTTTAGATGTAAGAATCAAAACTTAAATAAACCCATATGAATCATAACATTAATTTGTCTGGGGTTTACAAAAATCAAAATGAACATTGTGCAATACCTACATCCTTTCTATTATAATTTCCATAAGGCCATTTCAAATATGCAATACCCACATATAGGTCTCATAAATAATTGTTGGTTTTTGCATCCATTATAATACCTGCATACAGGTCTTATAATTAGTTGCTAGTTTTTTTCATCCATTGCAATATTTGCATATAGGTCTTATAAATAGTTGGTGGTTTTTTCACATCCATTGCAATACCCACATATAGGTTTAGTAATTGATTTTTTTAACATACATTATAGTACTGGCATAAAAGTTCATAAATAGTTGTTGAATTTTAACATCTTTTGCAATACTTGCAAATAAGATTCCATTATAATATTTATGGGAATGATATGACATAATAATCTAGTCTAAGTATTAACAAATAATTTCATAATTAAGGAATTACTACAAAATTATTTCAGATAATGTAAATGATTAATTATCATTTAAATAATCATTTGTTTCTTGATATTAATTAAATGATTATTTGGTTGAACTTTAATTATTCAAATA
>Ga0209208_10011426_pt1 | contig 11367 bp, 7 predicted proteins | sample S1TSphfallax_3_FD_187694 | JGI IMG/M metagenome (GOLD analysis project Ga0209208, IMG submission 187694) | Host-associated microbial communities from peat moss isolated from Minnesota, USA - S1T2_Fd - Sphagnum fallax MG (SPAdes) (version 2) | ecosystem: Host-associated > Plants > Peat moss >...
AATTTATTTTAGTTTTTTTGCAATGAGCCAATTTGATTGACCTATCACTCCAAAAATAAAATTGAAATTTTGGAGGCTCTCCAATGTGTAAGGTTCTATTTTGAATTATAGATTTCCTTCCATTTGGCCCAGCTAGCTACGTAGGTGAAAAGAGGACAACATTTGCCAAAGCATATGGGATAAATTTTGAGGTGCTATTCCAAACTCTTTGCTTTGACCCACTTCCCCTCTCCTAAAATAGAATATAAAAAAAATGCTTGCACGAAAAGTCGACTGTCCACTGCCTAAGTGGAAAGTGAACAGTGGACAGTCCAGTCTGCACCACAAACTTGAAAAAAGGAAGCTCCCTCCCCTCCCGTCCCCTCCCCCAACCCACAAGAAAAAAAGGGGAGGCCCCTTCACACATCAGATGACGAGTGAAGAAGTTCTCATTGGTTGCATGGAAATTATTATTCTGCCACTATTTTTGGCCTGGACTAAATTAATTGCCCTTCTTAAGAACACCCTACCTAGTTTCTTTGTCTCTGGGGGGAGCTCTCTGTAGAAAAGAGCTCTGCTCTGTCCATTACAACTTCATTTTTCCTCTCACATTCCCCATAAATACTTACTTCCTGCCTGTTGCAAGTATAGCAGAAGGACCGGTTCCCAGGGCTTAGGACCGATTCCCAGGGCTTAGGACCGATTCCCAGGGCTTTTTCCCCTACTATTGAGAGCAATAGCCTAAGGGCGTAGGCCACAAAATTAAGGGAGTTCTGTAGGAATAGGCCTTCTTCCCCAAGGGTAAAAACCTGGCAAGAATTTCCCAGTGTATTTGGAGGGCCTAGAGGAATCTTAAGTCCGGAAGGCCCACATAGCAGGACCTTCTCCTATACATAAAGTAGAGAAGATCCTTTTAACCTAGATAGGGGGGAAAGGTCTGCTGCATTCTGCATGTGACAAAAGTGTAAGTCTTCACCACCAAGTCTTCTTCACCCAACTGACTGGCAATTCCAACAAGAAGACTATAAAGGAAGTTTGGAATTCATGTTGGGAAGGTATCCTTTTTTTCCAGCTCTCTTGCTTAAGAGTGAAACTCAATATTGGCATATATCTAGAAACCTTTTCAACCTAGGGTTATCTATCTATAAAGGAAGGTAGTTTGTTTGTTGGGCCCTGGGACAGGGACTATCACATTGGATCCAACTTTTGGAAGTTTTACCTTAATAGAATCGATTTCACATTAAGTGAACGGGTTTCTTTGGTGAAAGTGTTTAGACTGTTTAGATTGGATCAGATTGTTTTGGTGTTCAGAGTGTGGACACAGTAGGTAGATGTACAACATCTTCTTATCTATTGGCAAGGCCAGCATGTTTGTGATGCCTTGTTTTGTTTTTGTAGTTATGAGATCCACTGAACTGGGATGCTTCAGCTTGTGTTCTTGGTGTCTTTGGAAAGCTCTTGATGAGGAGGGAGTGCATGGGCTTGGTTCCATTGTGTTTGGACTTGCAGTGCAAAAGTTCTTGAATATTCAATGATTTTTTCACTGAAAACTAAATTAAATCGTGACTAATTTTTTTTGGAAGAATTGGAATATGCCTTTGGTGTTATTGGAAAGATCTTGATGAGCAGGAGTTAATGGAATTTATTTGGTAAGTTTTGGATTCGGAATGTGGGAAATATTGATTTTTAAGTGATTTATGCTGCTGAAAATTCAAATAAATTCCAAAAAACCAGATTTTTTTAAGGGAAAATAAGTTGAGGACATAGTAACACTTAGGCCAATGGCACAGGCCACACTAGTATACTCTAAATGTAAAACTCAATAAAGGCATAATTCATATACCTTTTTGTAAGCAACCAAACACACCTTTAGACCAAGGTCAATGTTTTTGGTTTACATTCTTATTGGGTTCTTCCTAGGGGCTTGAGTTGGGTTTTGAGTTTTGGTAGGGGATTTTTATTTTGAGGGAAAGTCCGTGAAATTGGAGGGTCAATAGGAAAGGGTTTGTTTGCCATGAAAGGCCCTAAGGGTTGGTGCAAAAACTTTTTTGAACTCCAATGTGGGTAAGTGTGCTTGCAAGGGTAGATTGTTCTTTTGCCTAAAAAGGAACTTTTTTGAACTCCAATGTGGGTAAGTGTGCTTGCAAGGGTAGATTGTTCTTTTGCCTAAAAAGGAGCTTATAAAGGCACATGAATGTGCTTGTAAATATGACTACCTTGTGATTTTGACCATTGATAGGCATAATGCCTTTGACTGTGTGTTCATCTTTGTATATTGAACCTTTTGGTTATGGTGTAGGGCTATAGTCTAGTCATAGGGTAACTTGGTCTTAATGAATATTCTACTCAAACATAAATGGACTTTTTCTTTTCAAGATGAGCTCAAAGTGCCTCAAAGCAATTTGGTCACTTGTTCCGCGATACAAAAAGATGGCTACCAAGTTCATAAAAACATTTTTGTGGGGGCCTTGGCAAGGCTTTGAAGATTTGAACTTTTGTCATCGTGTCGTTTAGATTACCGAGCTTATAAGAGTAGCCATGGCCATTTTATGCATAGGTTTAATGCTAGCACTCACCAAACTCTATCAAACTTATGTTACATTCACACATAGTGTTAGGTATGTGTTGTTATATTATTTTTAATGTGTTAAATTATTTCTAAGGTGTATGTTAGTAAATTAACATCTAGCATGTCATAATTTTTCCTACCACTAGCATATTTAATGTCATCTTAACACAAATTTTGTGTTTATACAAGGTGAGATATTACGTGACATGAAAAATCATTGCCCATTCACATCAAGAAAGTTCTAGGTATCATTGTTTTGTTTTCTTAATTTTGCATTATCATTTAAATGACAATCAACAACCCCATTACACTACCTCACCATTGCAATGTCTTGAACTCATTCAGTTTTGCATTATTTGTGTTAGCTTCTTACACTTAGCCATTATTTTCAATCTCACAATGTAATTATGTTGTTTTTGTGTTACATGGTGTCACATTGTAATTTGTTTTTCTTCTTTGTTATCTATTTATGATAGCTTCTTGCACTTTTGCCAAAATGTCTTAAAGTTACATCCACACCCCTAAAAATTCCACACCATGGAAAAAAAAAAATAGCATACATGAGGAGCTTGAGATGAAAAAATTCAAAAACACTTTCACAAAACCTTCATCATCATTTTTAAAAACTTTGATCACCTATCCCTCTCCTTCTTTCCCCCCTCAAGCTTTACAACATTGCAAAAACTTCAAAACAACAAATCCAAAGTGAATTGAGAATATAAAAAGGTATTTAAAGTCCAAAAATCGCAAAGCCTAAACTTGTAATAAAATTAATGAACTTCATTGATATGATATTGAACTAAAACAACATTGCAAACCATTTTCAAGTAGTTCATATATAAGATCACCAAAAAATTAGATCAAGATTTTTCTTTAAAACTTTATTTTGGTATAATATTGTTTTAAAAAGAACAAAGACAAAAAGAAAAAATAGTAGCAAAGCTCTAGGCTATTGTTTTTACAAAGAAAATATAGATGTGTACAAACCCAAAATTGCATCCACTTGACATGAAAAACACATTATAGATGAAGAATTTCAATGATAATTATTGTATGATTTATTAAAATTTGAAAATGAAAAAAATAAAATGAACAAATAACCCTCAACATCTTATTGAAGCAAAGTTCATCCTATCAACAAAAAACAACAAAAGTTACCCTGAGATGAAATTGAAATTGAAATGTGGTAATGTAATCACATGGTTTACAATGAATGCTTGAATGTACAAAAGGGGGAGAGGTTTGTGCCATTGTTGTTTCTAGTGCAAAACATCAAGTTACAATACCTTTGACAACCATTTAAGCTAATGTCACCTAGATCTTGAGTGAAATCTATGTTTTGGGTAGATTTAGTAGATGCACCCCACCAAACTAATGTCAAATGTAAATTCAAATTCCATGTCATCATTTACACTACCTAATAAATAATATGTGAATGCATGTTAAATATGTAAAATTGTACACCAACTTATTAATGAGTTAACGTTAAATGTGGATATTGTTTTAATGCTAGCATTGACTAAAATTTACCATGATTAATAAAGATAATTTTATCCTTTGTTTGGTTTTGGGGATGGTGGGTCAATTGCTCCATTTGCATCATTTGAAAATGTTTCTTTATATAATCAAAAAGAGTTTGAAGCAATTCAAAAAAATTCCTTCATCAAAAGTTTGATCATTATATTGCAAACAACTCATAGATGTGGATATATTTGATGTGTATAAATAATAGTTAATAGCATATTACAATGTTTTGCAAGATAGTTGAATGTTTTGCAAATTGCAAGAGTTGGGACTTGTTTCAATTCATGAAAATAACAATGTTCATGTTGAACTTGTAAAGCATGCTTCAAATAATTAGTGAGAAAAAAAATGCGTTTAGTTTTTTTTCAAACCACAAATTGTGTGCATGCTTTGAATTAACATTTTTTTTTGTTATTGGATGTAAGTCCTCAAATTAAAGCTTTTTAATAGGTTGCATGCCCACATGTTAAAATATATGTTAACTTTGTTCATTTATATGTTGAAAGTTTTCATTGCTTAGTCAAATAATGTATTGAAAATTGTAGAATGTTGATATAAATGATGGAACATGGTTTAATGTCAACAATTTCTTTCAATGTATGTATTTTTTATAAAAATCCTTGCTTGCATTTAGCCCTAATTTTTAAACTTTAAAAATATTTTAAAATTTTGACAAATGTATTTTTTTTCTTATTAAAATTTTGGTTTTTTATATATTTTTTGGTTTTCATGGATGTAAAATCTATTTGAAATTTAAACCTTTGCAAGATATGACCATATCATGTTGATTAACAAAACATAAAATGGATTATTTTTTTCTTAGGACCCAATAAAATTGAAACTACTTAGTTGAAATCCAAATTAATGTTTCTATGGGATTTAAAGATGATCAACACTCAACAAATAGATAACACAATGCTAGATGGGGCAATGTTGTATTCTAATACTTTATATATTGTGACTACATCAATGAATATAAATTACATAATTTTTTTGGAAACAAGTAATTTTAAATAGAAAAGTAAAAAGATAATTCAAAGGAAAGCTATGTTGCAAATTTGCACTACCATAGTAGTAGCAACATAAGCAAAAAACATAGATCTAAACTATAGTAAAGGACACGCAACATTATCAAAACACCATCTCCACCTAATTTAAATTCCATAAACACACCAAGTACATCCAAGGTTTTGCTACTATAACCATTATCTACTTATTTACCACTATAGTTTTAGTAGCACATGGCTTCATTAAAAACACACACACAAACACACTCAACTTTTAGTTCTTATCCAAAACATTTCCCTTTTGTAAGTAGCCATCAGTTCTACTACCAAGCTTGGTGGTGGCTATTTAAGAATAGATCCTATTTATGTTCTTAAATTCCTTTTTCTCAACTTGCTTCATATTTATTGTTATAGTCCCCTTCTTAAATCAAAGGGAAGTAAATCTAGAAGTCAACCTAATAAACACATTTTGGGTTTTGTGACTTTCATTTGTGACTAAGTTTAATGCAAAAGACACATGTGACTAAATGACTTATGAATTGTTAAACCCACGTCATGTCACCCACCTAAATGCAAAGGATAATGACATAACATCTAATTGCAAAGGCCATTCATATTATCAAATAACCTTTTTTAATTTTGTGATAATATTAAAATGTCATGTTATAATTTTTCATGGTGTGACATGTAAAGTGATGTGAATGTCATGTCAACTTAATCATTTTATTTGATTAAATGTTATAAAAGATGCCTTGGATTATAAAAGTGACATGTATAAAAAAACCATTCAAACATGTTCAACTATGGATCACACATGAAAAAAATGAATTAGGTATAAAATCCAATTGTTAACTTTTTATTGGATGTTAGGGGTTGACAAGTATGTAGATGTTTGGATCAATACATTATATCAAAACATGACATATATGATTACATATCAAAACCTCTACTAGTTAAGCTAACCTGTGTTACCTATGGTAGGCCACCTATACTAGGTAACCTAAGTTAGTCCACCTAACCTACCTAGCCTAGGTTAAAAACATGGGCTAGATAGGAACCTAGGTGGCATGGTTTACACACCTTGGCTAACATTAACCACATAAATTATTCAACTTAAATTAGGGAAAATAAATTGTAAGAATAAGTACTTGAATTTCCCAACTCCACATTAAAGGGCAAAGCCTTTTACCACTACATTAAAAAATTTATGTAACATATAATGTAACCACATTTTAATAAACATTTTTTATAACCTACCTAAGTGACCTACTTAGCGTACCCTAGGCTACCCAAGCTACCCAAGTTATCTAAGCACTTACCTAAAAGATTATTTAAATTATATAGGTTACATAAAGGTTGTTTAAAATACTTAAATTACATAAAGACCTACCTAGGGGCTACCTAGGTGACACTACCTAAGGATTAAGGATTGTTTAGGCTATTTAAATTGCTTGATCTATGATTCCATTTGCGATATCCATGATATCATGTGTGAATTTATGGCCATTAATAATTAATGATTTATAATTGCAATGTTCATATAATAATCACATGTATTGTGTTGTATTACACCCATGTGTCAAGGTTTTATTTGATATTTATTCATTTGGAGATGTAAACATTCATTGTTAACATTACAACAAAAGGCATCCCTATATGCCAAATGATTTCATTGGATTTTGAGTGAATTCACTAAAGTCTTAGTGAATCGGACTTAGTGGGGATGCAATTCATTGGTCTAGTGAACAAGGATTAACAAATTACACCCACATTTTGTAGAAGTGTAATCATGCAATGGGAACTAATTGTTTATCATTTGTCATGATTATATTGATCACAATAATGCATTTTTGGGTTTTCAAAATTCTTGTGATGACGCATGTTAATCTATATTTGATAACTAAGGATTTATAGTTGCAATGTTCATATAATAGTTACATGTATTGTGTTTTGTTACACCTATGTGTCAAGTTTCTATTTGATATTTTTTCAATTGAAGATGTAAACATTCATTATTAATCATACAATGGGGACTAATTGTTGTTACCATTTGTCATGATTATGTTGGGCACAATAACACGTCTTTGGGTTTTCTAATTTTTCTTGTGATGTCATTTGTCAATTTATTATTTGATAATTAAGGATTTAAAGTTACAATGTTCATCTAATAGTTGCATATATTGTGTTTTGTTACACATGTGAATCATGATGTTGACCATAATCATAACACCTTGTCACCACATTGCATGCCATGTCATCATCATGAGAGATTAAGTTTTTGTTAATCATATTTCACTAGCTATTAAATGAGATTTCATAAAAATTAGTATCATGATTCACGATGTTGACTATAGGTTCAACACTTTATTGCCAAATGATGTGCCATGTCATTTTCATGAGAAATTGAGTTTTTTAATGTTGTAAAGGTCCATGGTATTTTTTATTAACTAATTCCATATCACAAATATATATTAACACAATTTTAAAATAATGGGATATTTTACCCAAAAAATCATCAAGTTGTCATATTGACTATAGTCTCAAAACCATGATGCCACATTGCATGTTGATGTCCTTTGTCACTACTTAGTGATTCATGTGATTAATTAATTATAGATGTAATTTTTTTTAAATCATTTTTGGGTCTGGTTGAAAAAGATACAATGTGTTGCAATGAGTTTGCCTAGGTAATACCTTAATTATGTAGCTAGTATAATAATTCCCAAACTTCTATTCTTTATTCTTAACACACATATTCAAACATCTTGATTAGGAAAAAGAGTTATGTTTTTCAACATTATGGTTAACCAAATACGACAACTTGAATTTTGGTGGGGTTCAATTGGAGGACCATCTTGAATTGTTTCTTTGACAACAAGAATTTTGAACCACATAAATCTAGGCCTTGGAGATTTTTTGCTTTCAACTTAGAAAAGAACAAAGGGTATTTATCTTCAATTTTTGCAGAGTTGGGATTACTTTTATGGCATACTTTACCACAATTTCACCCAATAATATTGACAAAATTATTCACAAGTGGTACATGAACCAAATGATGAAATTACAAACTCAAATAATTCCTTTTCACAAAGTGTGAATTACATAATTCAATTAGTTTAAAACATTTTGTTACATGTGATAGTTGTTGTGACCCTAGCCTTGGGCTCATAACCACAACTAAAGCGTGATAAGGGGAATGAGTTGAAAAATATTATGGGATTCAAGCACACTCCCATAAATGTGAAAAAATGACTCCCAAAGATTCCCAAGTGATTTTTCACTTTGATAATTTGAGTCTTGTAATGTCTTCAATATTTGGGACAAGGTTTGAAGGGAAAAAACTTATTCAAACTTTGGGGTAAAAGTGATGTGATTCATTTTTGACATTTTAAAGAGTCCACATCTTACACTAATTAAAATGATTGCAACTATAACAATTATCAAATTATAAATACTATAATTATTTTTTTATTATAAAATTAATACACCACCCTTCATATATTATTAGACATGTGATTAGTCTAGAAATCCATGTGAAAGTTTAAATATTTGAATATAAAATGGAGTATTTGATTAAAAATGATTAAAATTTTAAAATTTTAAATCTTTTAAAAATTAGCATTATTGTATTGAGAAAATTCCAATGCATTTTAGTTTTAAATTCTTCCTTTGATAAGCATCTATCTTTTAATTTCTACTTTGACATTTTTATGACATTTTTGTGAATCCACATTTTTCATTTTATCTACATGACAAATGTAATGTCATCATTTCAAAAGTCCATTATGAACCATTTTTTAATATGATTTTCACTAAAGTCTATAGTAACGTGGATAATTAAAATATTGAGATTGTTAATGTCAAATATGGTTTTACATTTTAAGTTCAGTTTTACAATCTAAAAATATTGCAATCATGACAATTTAAATAATTCCCTTAATTGTGTAGATATCAAAAGTGAACTTGCATTCTCCATTCGAAAATATGAAACATAAATTATGGTCTAAATAATGGCCACAAAACAAATTAGCAGTTTGATTCTAAACCACTAAAGTTGGGAAACCGGGGTTTGATGGTTTAAAATGCAACATGTGATGTCAAGGTGGAAAATTTTCTTCAATTTTTCACTTGAAAACTTTTCAATCAAAGTCCATACATTAAAGTTATGAACTTGCAAAGTCATAAGTGTGCACCTTTAAGTTTGTCAAATGATATCAAGGGTACAAGACCAATTGATTATTGATTTTGTAATGGAATGTAAACTCATAATGCATTCCTTGCTCCCACAAAGAAAAACAACATAGGAATTTTGGGATGGGATTAAAATGAACTCACAAACAAAAGTTTAAATTGAAATCAACTTATACAAATCAAGTTAAAGATGACAATTAATGCAAATTGAAACCAAAATGGTGCATAGATGAACCATGAACAACCCACATTCATAGGATAGATCATGACCTAAGATTGGGAGGAATTCATCATTCTCTTTATTTGAATGTATTTTATGATTGGTGGTAAGGACGCATCAATGTGGCCAAAAATCCAAAACCTTTTAAGAAGGAATATTCAAACAAATTGGGCTTGTGAATTATGGAACGTGTTTGAATTTCAAAACATTATTCTAGACCACTTCACTTTCATGCTATAGCCTTAGTTATATATTCAAGGTTAAGGTTGCAATAACATGGTTCATGACTTGACATAATTGAAAAAAATTCCCACTTTGATGTAGTCTTCATCATTAATCACAAAATATATTGTCATTTTGATGCAATCTCCATTGCCAATCATAGATTATATCATATGGAAAAAAAATGGTGTGTTCATCCCAAGTTGAAGCCATGATATGTCTTATGAATGTGGGTTGTTCATGATTTGTTTATGCACCATTTTGGTTTTAATTTACATTAACAACCTTTTTTTTGGTTTATGCAAGTTGATTTCACTTTAAAGTTTTGCTTGTGAATTTGTCCTAACCCCATCCCAAAACATTCACACATTTTTAATTTATAAGAGCTAAAGAACACACCTTGAGTTTGCGTTCCATTGCAAAATTGAAAGTCAATTGGTTTTTTACTCATACCACCACTCAAAAAACCTAAAGGTGTGCCACAACTAGTGCAATGAATCAATGACAATGTTTTTTGTTATTAATTGATGCATTGAATGATGTTTAATTAACATGTGTGATTTGATTTATTGGTATGATTGGAGGTTCAAGTCAATCTTCACACAATTGTAATTTTGGCTCCAAACCTTATTTTTCAATAAAAGTATATGCAAGCAAATGAAAAAATGTTATAATTATTTTCTTTGATTTCATGCAATATAAAATCTATGATATGTTTCCCTTGATGTTAAATCTACAATTTAAAGATTTATCACTTCTTATAATGTGGGATTGGTAACAATAAAAAACATTGTCATGATATAATATGAATATGATTATTGTGAGCAATTCTACCCTCAATTTTGCACATGTTTAGATTCTACCAAATGACTTCACACATATATACTTAGCCAATCAATGACCATTAATTGGAACAAAATGTATTAATTTTTTTTTTATTAGGGTGATTTCTTTGGTTTAGATTATGTAAACTCTAATAAACTAATAACATAACAATTAACTGTTTGAATATATATTACATGTTTTGTGAACTAATGTGGTATGAATTTTCCATTCAATGATTATGCTAGGTCTAAGTAAATTTACCCTGGAACTATTATTTATGTTGTGAGTAAAATTAAATCATGTCCGTTGTGAGCTCAAATATCATAAATAGGTGTTAAACCTTAAATATGCATCTACAAATAAAAAACCAAAAGTGTGTATTCTAGTTAAAAACTTAACAAATACAACAATGATAAAGTCATGAAAGCTGAACCATTCAAATTGGGTGTCAATTAATTCTCCAAAAGTGTTGGAAGAAGGCAAATAGCTAGCTAGAGAGGATTTTTGAAGGATTGGAAGAAGAACATAGTACATGTAAATTTTAAAATAAGGTAGGTGTAAGTATGAAAAAGTGTTTATAGGAAAGAGGTTCAATGATATTGTAAGATTCTTGGTGGCCAAACTTCAATACATGATGGCAAAGCATAAGAAACCATTTAAAAACTTTAGTGCAATATATATATTCTTGAATTCTAAGAAAATAAAAACCCTATATTGCAATGTTGTGAATTGCGTAATGAACCTCCTTCTCCTTGCCACTTAATGGACACATCTAATGTTTATATGAAAATCATGATGATGCATCTTGGATGATGCAATCTTCCCAATAC
>Ga0209208_10011427_pt1 | contig 11366 bp, 6 predicted proteins | sample S1TSphfallax_3_FD_187694 | JGI IMG/M metagenome (GOLD analysis project Ga0209208, IMG submission 187694) | Host-associated microbial communities from peat moss isolated from Minnesota, USA - S1T2_Fd - Sphagnum fallax MG (SPAdes) (version 2) | ecosystem: Host-associated > Plants > Peat moss >...
ACCAATTCCAAATTTTTAAAATGCCGGGAAAAACCAGTAATTCTCATGAAATAACAAGTGGTTACAATGGTAATTATTTGATTTTTTTCAATATTTTTGAGGACTATGGTTATATATTATAATTGCTAATTTGATTTCATTGAAAACCATGGTAATGAACTTGAAGAAACACCTTGATATCTATTTGAATTTTGTTCTAGTTTGTGATAACAATTCAACTCTAGCAACAAGTGCATATAAAGTCTCAAAAGCAAATGAGTTTTTCATCATTGTGAATCATAACATGAGAGAAAAAGTGCAAAGTTGTAGCATATCAACAACTATTACTTCAATCCCAAGCAAGATTTTGAATTTGGATCTTTGGAGCCTGATTACTATTCATCATGATAGTTACTCTATAATCTTCTTCCCAAGTTGATTGTCACAAAAAGTCACCCCAAGTTCACATTCAAATACTTTTATGTTTATCTTTTACTTAACCATAATCCTTTTGTAACCACCAAGGTTGGACAAGTGAACATCCCCAGTAGTGTTCAATATGTTACATTCTAAAAATGTTTTTCATATCCATGTTTAATTATTACAATTTTCCTTAAAATCATGTCTTGTTGGGCTTGATTTTCACCTCCCATTTGGTACCTCATTCTCTCATGGCTTAGCTATTTTGCAAAAAGCCTTGTAATAAGGGATCAAAATTTGATAACCTAACATCAACTCCTTTCCAACAACTTAGTTTTTCAGCCCATGGGTTGCCCAACTATAATTTATACTATAGATGTTATATTTGGGTTGAGGAAGGCCTAAAGAGGTTATGGGGGTTATATAGACATTATAGATTAAAGACCCCTAGCAATGACTATATAAGCTATTGGGTTATATGACTATATGACCATATGGCTATATTGCAATATGGCCTATGGGTTATATGGCCATGGGCTAATTGGGCCTATAGGTTATGGGTTAGGGTTTCAAGTTTTTGGTTTTGAAATTTACTTTAGGATTTTTGTTTGGTCTTTCTAGGGTTTAAGTTTTAGGTTTAACTTCTAAGGTTAAAAATTTGAAGGGTTAAGGTTTATTTTTTAGGGTTTGCATCAGGTCTTTTTCAAGTTTAGATTTTTAAGTTTTGAAGTTTAAGACTTGAAATTTCAAGGTTTATTTTTTAGGGTCTCTGTTTGGTTTTTGTATGGTTTAAATTAAGGGTTTGTGTTTAGGGTTTAAAATTAAAGTTTAGATTCTAAAATAATTTTTTTGGGGTCTAATATTTTAAGATTTAAAGCCAAATATTAAAGTATAGGGTTTAGATTAAGGGTTCAAGGTTTACAATTCATGGTTTAGGGTTTAAAGTTGAAATTTAAGGTTTAAGGTTTGGATTTAGGGTTTTATGAATTTCAATTTAAGGTTTAAGGTTTGAATTTGAAGATTTAGTGTTGAGAATTAAGATTTATGGTTTATGAACTTAAAATAAAATGGAAACAATTTTCCAAACCGCCTTGTCCCAATAGGGTTGTTTTGCTTTGTGCAAAATAATTAATTTGTGTTCGTAAATCTTTGCCATGAAATCACCAAGTTTTGAAAATTTGGTTATTCATTAAAAAAAAATACAAACACAACATTCACACTCAAACCTAAACACACTTATCATTTGAAAAAATGTCATTAGAAAAAAAATTGGAAATTGGTCACTAAAACCTTCTTTTCTAAATTTCATGCAGTTTGGTCATTATATTTCACTCATGAACCTCATACATTTGGTCATTGGATTCCAAAACAAATCCCTAATTTTAACCAACAAATTGTTATTTCATAACCATACAATCAAAATACCCCTTCTAAAGCCCCCCAAAAAGGTTACTACAAACTTGCCCAAAATGGTTTCAAATTCAAATAAATTTCTTGAATGATATACCATACAACTTGGTTTCAAATTCATGTGAATACCCAAACACATCAGAATCAACATAATTTTGAAATTTTATGAATTTTAAACCATACAATTTGGTTTCAAATTCATGTGAATACTCATACACCTCAAAACCAACATAATTGAATGGTGTTATGAGTTGCAGACCATAGGGTTACAATTTTGGATCAAATAAAAACCTATGTAAATAAGAAACCAACCTAATTTCAAAGTTTCATGGGCTAGGAAGCATACAAATTGGATACTTGTAACAAACTAAGATGTACATGGTTGGATTTACCAAAAAAAATGTGAAATGTTGAAATCATTTAATAAGAAACATTTTCAACATTTTACTTCAAATTGCAAGCATTGTTTAAGAGAATATTTCAAAAGTCTTTAGGTTACAATTGTGTGGTAGTTGGAGACATTGTGATATTTCACAATCTAGGGTTTCACCCACAACTTTATGCCAACCTTAGCTTACTTGATGGAGACACAATATCATTGATGAATCCATTGAGAATTTTGTGAAAATGTTCAATCACAAAGGCATTTGTTAGAAGGACTAGATAGCCAAGGTTGTCAAAAGCCAGTTTGTGTCTATGGGGATGTTTTGGGGTACAAGGCATAAGTTTTTTAAAAAATGGAGGAAAAACAAGAGCTTTTGTTTCTTGAGGCAATACAAGTTCATTTGGTCTTTGAAGCTCAAGTTGATTGAAAGAATCTTTGAGCCATGCCCTAATTATGGTTTGGAAAAATTCATAAACTTTGCAACAACATATGAAAAATGATCACAAGAAGAGGACAAATGATTGACAAAACGTAAGGTCTTTAGCAAGATTGTTTTAAAATTCATTGTCTACTTACATTGCCTAAGTTTTCAAAACCATGACCCTTTTCTAGATGGGTTAAATTTCATCTTAAAAAAATATGGCAATGTGTGGGGCATTGTTGTAAAACTTGAAATAATTGTTGATGGGGTGAATTCCTTAACTACATTAGCCAAATTCCCCATGGTTGTGCATTTTCCTAAGTATGGAAGTTCCAATGTTAGCTTCCTTTTAGATGTCTACACACATGCTCCAAAACTTTTTTAATTCAAATTATGTCCTTTGAGAGCCCACTACACCTTTCCATTCTTTTTTTTACAATTTTGTTTTCTTCTTCATCTACAACATTACACTATGAGAAATTGCATCCATTGAAATCACATTACTTTGCAACTAAAACTCAAAAAACAACTCACATATAATTGTTATGCAACTATCCCTTATGTATTACAAATACTATGCAATTATCCTTTTAAAAAATGGTATAGTAATAAATAAATTGCAATGTCAAAAAATCAGTTAATTGTATTATAGTTCCAAGTGAATTAAATATGGGTTTTCTATATGGTAATTTATACATATCATGCATACATATGTAATCAACCATGTTTGACTTTTTAAAGAGTTGCATTGTAGTTGCATGTGGCAACTACTTTAGAACTATTATAAACATGTCACTAAAGGAACATCTATGTTGTAACTAATGTATAATGTACATACATGCGATCATGTCATATGTTCATAGTTCCATCACCTATTATGGGATATATTTGCAACTAGTTTTATATTATGATTTCCATTGATACAATTAGTATGGCCACTAGTGTGCCACTACTAAAGTATTATTGTTCAATTATGTTATGACTATAATACAACTATTTAAAAGTTAGTAAGGATACATAATCTTCAATTATTTATATTTTCATCATATGTGTTTCATTTGGAATGATTTAAAATGTTATGGGAGTGTTACTTCAAGTTTTAGAAATCATCTTTGAAGTGCAAAGGAAAATGAATATTGAAAAAATAATAAGAAAGGAAATAAATTTTCCAGTTTACAAAACATGTTTTTTTCCCTCTTTGGACCCCTCCTACTTTCAAACCACATAACTTTCTTATTTTTTATTCATTTAAAATTATTTAAAATGTTATAAGAGCGCCACATGAAGTTCTACAAATAATCTTTGAACTATAATAACAACATAACAACAAATAAAGAATTTTTTTGGGAATTGGTCCTTGTATGATTTTGTGGTTTTTTATTTTGGAGTTCTTGACCCCTTATACTTTGAGTGGCCATACTTTTTTGAATTCTATTATTTTTTGATAGAATTTTAATGCACCAAATGCACCAATAGGAGGGGTTCAAATTTAATTTAAACACCAAAAATAATGGAGCCCTCCCCTTAGATCTGGCTTGCCTTGAGCATTGAAGTGTTGGTTGCAACTCAATTTGCAATTAATGAACAACTAAAAGATTTAACTCATTTGCTTTATCTTTGAATCCCATGCTACAAACTATATAAAGAAGGTTTGTTTCCTTATGTTTTCACATTAAAATACATGTGTTATTTTGGGATGAACTTAAGAAAAAAAACCTTAAAGCAAAAATAAAATAAAAATAAATTTAAATCATGGCTATATTTTAATGCATTTAGTCTTGTGCTTTCCTACCTACTTACCTACCTAAGCAAATAAGTAGGTAGGTAGGTCTTAAGTAAATATGTAGGTACCTACCTATGGTTATGTATGACTTGCCTAACTACTAAAATAATGTTTTTTATTTTTTTATTTCTCCAAAATATAATCAATATGCCATGTGGTAATTTGTGATTATGCCACGTATCACAATCTTGGATCATCGTTAACAATCATAGTGGATGATGGAGATCAATATTTCAAAAAATAATAATGTCCAATTTTTTTCATAATGCCACATGTTAGATTTTAATAGATGGACAATGATTAATGATGTCAACATGACATCATGTGTGCAATTATAATAGAATTGCATAGTAGTTAAAAACAAGTTGTTTTGACTAAGTTGCAATTGAGTTGGAATGAGTTGCATCGTATATACAGTGAATTGCAACTCTACAACTCATGCAATTTGTCTGTTAGCACTCATAACATATAAATACATTGAGTTACAAATGTCCTCTATAACTCAAAAATTGAGGTGTAAGGCTAGTTGCAAAACACCTTTTTTTTCATATTGTTATAATGTAAATGAAATGCATTAAAAGTAATTAGCACATGATTGCAAAACACAAGTTTGTAAGCAAACGAATTTCATGGTTTTTATGACATCATGAAATGCAAATGATGATGAACTTGTGGTTTTTCAATAGGCAAGGAATTTGGCATGAATTTAATTCATGTCAAGTTGAAGAACTATTTTAAATTTGGGTCTTCATTAGGCCCCTTTATTTTTGTTTCATGCCATCTTTTTGATCCCATCATGACGCACTCCCAACTCCTTGAGGGACTCAAATGTGAGTCCCAAACATAAAACAACGGAATAGTAAAGAGTCGAAGCACGCTCCTTGGCTCACAACACTTAGGAGGGGTAGAGAGGCGTGCTGGAGCTTTGGGATGGGACTAGGAAGAGTTGACAAGCTTTATCTACTCACACGGACTTGCACAAAACCAACGCAAGGTGGTTAGTGCATAGTTGGAGCACTTTTGGTGCTAGGACGAGCCACGGGCAACATGAACACACAAGATTCAACATGGCCCAAACTTGGGGGAAGCCACCACCTTCCCCCTTATAGTATACTCTGCACCTCTCCACAAGGCCCACATCCAAATGACTTTTTGTCCAAGACTCCCAAGTGGGAGTTTCGAAATTGCCAAGGTTGGGACTCTTGCGACTTTGAGGCGCCATAACTTTGCATAGAGACCTCTGATTGAGATGAAGTCTAAAACAAAGTTGTAGCTCTCGTCGAGAGCTTTCCAAAGGTATGTTGTATGTCATCTGCACGCACGGAAATCAGGTCGACTCTCAACTTTTAGTGGTCGGGAGTCAAACTGCTAATTTGACTCCCGGCCCTTCTTTTGGCCATAACTTGTGTTTTAAATGTCCAAATGGGCAATGGGAGCCCATTTTAGATATTTACGTTCCAAGAGCTTTCCATTGATATAAAAAACTCCTCAAGCCATTGATTTTTGACCCTTGTAATCGCCCATTGAAAATTCAAAAGTTCACCGGGACTCCAACTCCCAAAGTGGAACTCCCTTGGGGTGTGAGGGTTCATTCCTTCACGCCTTCTCACACTCCCGGGAGTATGTTGTGTGACTCCCAGCTTCCCTCTTGGCTCGCAACCTTGCAAACCCTTGCTTTGGTCACAAGCCTAAGGCTAGGGTTGCGACACATCCTATGAATTAGTTGAATACAATTTTTTGATGTTATGTTTGACTTTTATGAAAATATTTATTTACTTTTTTGTAACCCCACCCATAAAACTAAAATTGGGACTCCATATAGGAGGGCACTACACCAAAACCTAACATTCATGATTAAGATATTTTGCAACTATGTCATATCTTAAGTCATTTAGTCATGGAGGGTTAACAATTCTTAGTCATGTTTATTAGTACATGTGACCATAGTACATTACAATCAATGATTATATTCTTATTACATGAATATAATACCTTGCAATCAACAACTATAATCATAACTAAAACTAAATGTTAAATATTGATCATCTTGACTTAAATTTTTAATTTAAGTAGGTATGTAGATAGACTAATTAAGAAAGGTAGTAGGCTATCTAGTTAATAAGTATAAGCTAGTTAATTTTAATCATATATGCTTTGTTAATAAACTAAACTAAATTAGGTTAAATTAGGCTAGGTACATAGTTAGGCTAGGCTAGATATTTAGTTAGGTTATGTAGGTAGTTCTTACCTACCTAGATTAAGCTACCTACACTACAAGGGATCCTATTCATACTAACCCATGTCTTTACAACTTGTGTCCAAATCAACCATTTTTGTTGTTGTTGATGCAATTGTCTTCCATCGCACCATGTAAAAATGACACGAAGTTGCATTTGTTACTACAAAATGGTTTTAAATTACATATGTGACTATTATTTATTACTAATGTTAATTTGGATGAAAATGAAAATGAAAAATGTAGTCATATCATCTAACAACTTATGACATCCAATGATAGATGATTTTTTTTTAACAACTAATAATGTGGTTCATATGCAACTAAACACCACATGGCATCTTATTCAACTTGAATTTCAATCACAAATTATTATTACAAATGTACATGTGTCTAAGTGTGTAAAAAATATGTTATGGCTAGTGAAATTACTAGATTTGGTGCTTTGAATTTTTTGCTTAGTTATTTAGAATTATATATATATATATACTAAGTTTTGGCACGTTTGAGAGAATTTTAAAGGACCAACACAAAGGTAACTTAGAAAGGAACCACCATTTTAAACTTTCAACAAAATACCAAAGTCATGTGTAGGTGCGATTTTTTTCTCTAGACAATTGGGATTGTTGGATGTAATGGTTTGAATTTGACTAGAGTGAAAGACCGCTTCAATGTAATAGTTAATACAAATAAAATTTGTGCACATTGAAATTTGTGCACGTTATTTTTCTATTAATTTTGTGTTGTAATTAAAATAAAACTACAAATAACCTAAAGTAATGTAAGGTGTAATAGCCTAGAATAATTGAGAATATCTTAAGGCAAAATAACCTAAAATAGAATAGATGATAATAGCCTAACTAGGATATAATGATATATAATAACCTAGCCATGTGGAATAATTTAAAATAATCAATAATAACTTAAGGTAAAAAGGTGATTAATTAATTAAGTAGGTGATGTAATTAATTTATTAAATAGGTTAAGTATTACTTGTAATAAGTAGTAAGAGAATAGGGTGAAATAATAGGTATTTTATTGTGTGAATATGTGTGTGTTTTTGTGCATGAAACAAAAGATGTGATAATGTTACATAGTATTGTAATATTTCCCTTTCATTAAAATTTATCCCATATCATTTATTTACAAGTTAAATTTTGTAAAATATAAAGTTAAGTGAAAGAAAGGATTGTTCATGGTATGCAATATAGACATTCAAAGTGCGTGTGCCATTTGGGATGAGATAATAAAAAAGACATGACCATGAATAAAAATATCTAGGATCCTACCTACCTACCTACCTACCTACCTAACCTATGCTAGGTTGTTTATTCTAGTCCAACTTTAGATTGTTGAATTAATTATTGCCACATTGTTTGCAACAAATTTTTATATCACTCATAGGTCCTTGTCCTACTCCATTAACATGAATACCATGTAAACATACTAATTAAAACAAACTTTCATGTTAGAAAATTTCTATTTTTACAAATGAAAATGCACAAAAATAAAAATATTTTTTGGAATTAATAATCCATTAATAATCCATGAAATATTACAACAATTTTCTCTCCTCCTTCCTCTCTTCTTTAGCAAGCAATTCTTCTTCTAACGTTCCCAAATAGGCTTTGGAAATCCATTGAATAATCCTAAGAATGATCGTTAAAACCTTTCTTTAATCAATTGAAATGCCTTTTGCACTAACCCAAAGATAGTTGCACCCATCTAACTACCTAGAATGTCAACTTGCCATATTGTCTATATCATTATATTTTTGCCATATCAACATGCTAGACCTATTGACTTGCATAATTCAATGTTACTATCATGTTGACTAATTGACCTACATTTAGACTTTTTAACACAATGTTCTATCATCATTATTTGTTTTACATTTCAACTTTATAAACATACCAACTTGCTTTGCCTAAGTTGTATTTCTTGTTGTCTTATCAACTTGCCATGAACATTTCCCTTGATTACACACATGGATACATCTTAGTTGACTATGAAACATTTCATGTGACTACACATCTTGGTCATAAACCAATTGTAGATGACCGTGCCACATAGGCTAGATGTTAGTTGGATGAAAAGTTGGTATTAGTTTCATTTCAATGTGATTTCCATTTCAATTAGGTGTCACATAATGTTTTTAATGACTAAGATTCTTATGTGACTTGTCCAAAGTGACTAGACATTGTAATAGTCACATGTGGCACTTGTAACAAAAAAATAGTCATAAAACTAATCATTAATATGGAAATTCCTCATAGTGTTATTTAATTAGGTAGGTAATAGGCAATTAAGGTAGGCTAGCGTAGCTAGGCTAAATAATTTATGGGTAGGTCTGTGGTCTACTTTTGTATGGGACAAAGGATTTGGCATCATGTTGTAGTCTTTCCCTTGAATTACATTAAAGTTTATCCCATACCCTTTGTTGACAACTTCAATTTTTAAAACTATACATGTAAGTGCAATAATAAACTAAACATATTATGAATTAGAAATATTCAAAGTGCAAATGTCACTTGGGATGAACCAATTTGAAAAAGGCTTTCCCCCTAGCAAAAATAAATAAGATTTTACTTACTCACCTACTTACCTAGGATAAGCCTATTTACCTATTTATCTACTTAACTTAACCTACTCTAAGCCTATTTACCTACCTAACTTAAGGATGTACCTACCTATCTACCTTGGTTAAGCTAGTTTGAATAGAGGCCATGTGTCATTTTTGTAGTTGTATGTTTATAATCATGTGTCTAATCATGTCTTTAATCATACATCAAACATGACCATAGTTATTGAGGTCACATGGACTAACACTTATGATTACGACCATGTTTGGATTACATGGCATAATCAATGAATACGGATTGACTACATTGTCATGTAGTCATGTAGTCATGAGTGACACATATAACTACAAATGCAATCATGGATGTAATTATAAAATCATGGTTTTGGCCTAGTGGGGAGACTATTAATATTAAACCACATGGACCAATCATTATGATTAATAATCATAAATTGAAAATAACAATTAGATCATATTTATTACACTTTTCATTAGCAATTACATAACTTTGATATGCCTTTTACCAATCTCAACAAATTGCAAATTGTGCAAAAATGTTGACCAAAACCATTTTGTTAAGCCAAATTAACATATTTTGACTTGTTTTCATCCAATTTTAATGTGCAATGTCACATACTAAGCATCATTGAAGACGTTCATAGTACCATGTAGGAGGGAAAGAATGTTTTGGAAATGCACATTGGTCATTCCTACTCCTTACTACATTTTTCAAACAATTGGGTCAAATATATTCTTATAGATAGATGTAACTTATGTGAAATTTTGTCTTTGGTTATGAATTAGGTAAGAAGCCCAAAATTGGATATGTTACTATGAAAAGTAAAGGTGCATGAATGTTGAGTTCAATAATAACCAACATGTTAGAACCAATTACCAAACATAACCAAATATGGGAGCTTATGGGTTATGGTAGAAAAGGAGCTATACATTGATGATCCTTACTACATTCTCAAAATAATTGGGTTAAATACATTTTTATAGTTAGATGTAACTTCTATGACTTCATTTTGATTATGGATTAGGTAACTGACAAGATTGTGTAAATTACCATGAATAGTAATGTTGGGTGGGTGTTGAAACTTTTTATAATAATTAGCACATTCAAGCTAGTTACTAAATACAACCAAGTATGGGTTATGGGACATTGGAGAATGTGAGTTATGAGGTTCAATCAACCATCAAACAAGATTGTGCAAAATAAAATTAAGGATGTGTGAAAATATCAAAAGGCAAAAAAATACATATATAACCATGGAATTATTGTCAATGCATGTTCACATTAATGAGACATGAACCTTATAATCATTTATGAAAAATAACAGTTAGAGGGGGTGAAAACACACCAAGCCCTTCAAAAATTGTAATCACAAATATATAATTTTTATATAATTAATCTTTTGGTAACGTATGGACATCACATTTTGGATTATTTTTGCTTGTTCTATATATATTTGATTAGCTTTAGATTTAATCTAATCAATTATTTTTAAAAATCTAACAAACATCGAAGAACTTGAACATATGGAATATATTTGTGACAAATTAATACTTGTCGTAAAGTTTGAAAATTTGCATATATACTTCAAAACTAGGGTTGTGGTGGAATTCTTGGGTGATTTTTTTTAATGGTCTATGATATTGATATACATCAAGGATCATTTAGAAATTGAAAGTTTTTTTGATGAAATTCCATTCAAAATATGTGTTTTTCTCATTTTTTTAACAATAAATGCATAATAATCTTTTCTTTTAAAAAACACCACTACCATATCAAAGAGAAGGAGACTTTATAGACGGGCATTGGATCAATTTTTAAATTTTCATTTGTTTGGTAATGTTTCATGCACCACAAACATTAGGCCCTATGGTTGTTGAAAAACTATAAATTATATACTCTAAGTACATTAATTTTATCCAATCCTTTTTGTCTAATTGTTGGATCAAAATTAATTTTGACTCAAAATGAACTTTGATTTCAAAAATGTTGTCATGCAAACTTAAATTTTTTTTGTTTGTGTTTAAAATATCCAAATGATGCATCGAGATTTTAGGTTATTACATAAGTATTATGATATTCATTATACATCACCTTTTTTGGCAAAAAAATGGCTCACCCTTATTGTGCTTTCA
>Ga0209208_10011428_pt1 | contig 11366 bp, 7 predicted proteins | sample S1TSphfallax_3_FD_187694 | JGI IMG/M metagenome (GOLD analysis project Ga0209208, IMG submission 187694) | Host-associated microbial communities from peat moss isolated from Minnesota, USA - S1T2_Fd - Sphagnum fallax MG (SPAdes) (version 2) | ecosystem: Host-associated > Plants > Peat moss >...
AAAAAAAAGTGAAAAAGAAACATTTTATTTTTATTATACAAAATAATAATAAAAATAGAAAACACATAAAAATTAAAAAATTAAAAAATTAAAATTTTCTAAAAAAAAACTAAAACATGAACCAAGTTTAAAGAAACCGGGGGGACTTCACAGTGGTCGAAGGTCATAGGCACCCACTGGTACTTATTAATTTTAATTAAAAACTAGAATTTCATGTTCACACTGATGCATCTCAATTAATAGTAGGGGCAAAATTGGCCAAAACCCAATAGGTAAAATAGATCAACATGTTATGTATTCATTAAGACTACTTAATTTTGCTAAGAGAAATTATACTATTATATAAAGAGAGGCTTTAACTATGGTTTATGCCTTACAAAAGTTTAAAGCATTACTTGTTAGGCAACAAGTTTACATTCTTTGTGGATCACATGGCTTTAGTATATTTACTTAACAAGCCACAAATTTATGGCAAGTTAGTTAGATGGCTTCTATTATTTTTGGAGTATGACATCAAAATTATTTACAAACCTTGTAAATCCCATCTAATGGCAGATGCATTGAATAGATTACCCAACCACATTGAACCTGTCAAAGTACCTAATCAAACATGTGATGTTCACATGTTTACTTTACAACTTTAGTGGTTATAGAGTGTGTATGAATACCTATTAAAGGGAGTGATGCCATAAAGACTTACAACATCCCAAAAGTAATATTTAATGGCTAAACCATTTGTGCTTCAAGAAGGATTGTTATATAGATTTGGACAAGATAATAAGTTTTGTCGAATTCTATAACTAAAATCGGTATCCATAGTTTTGCAAGAATTACATGGAGGAGTTGCAAAAGGGCATTTATCTTTTCATATCATTATGTGAAAGATCTTGAATGTTAGTTATTGGTGACTAATAATGAATCAAGACGTTTTTAAATATTGTTGAACATGTGACCAATGCCAAAGAACATGTAACCTATTGACCCAAAATTTGACCAAATTGGTTATTACATTACATGAAGAACCAAAAATGGGTATTGGATAAACCTATAAGCATATTGTCAGGAAACTAATACATTTTAGTAGCCAGTGATTATGCAACAAAGTGGGTGGAAGCTCGAACATTCCATACTAACATTGTTGTAATAACCATTAAGTTTCTATACCAACGCATTCTCACAAAATTTGGATGTCCATTAACCATTGTGACCGATCAAGATACCTATTTTATCAATGATGTGATCAGATACCTTATTCACCATTTCATTCTTAAACATATTAGTTATACTATCTATTATCCACAAGGAAATGGGTAAGCTAAGTCTACAAATAAGGTTTTTGGAACCTTGCTAACCAAATTGGTTAATGAAAATAGAAATGATTGGGATTAACACCTTTCCACAGTCTTATTTTCATATCGAATCGCTTACAAAGTAGGAACCAATCACACCCCCTTTCAGCTGGTATATGGGCTACATCTATTATTACCTATAGAATATTTATTACCATTTATACCTAGTGACAACAAATATCAACAAAATGTTAGAATTTTAACTAGTCAACTATCTCAATTAAAGAAACTACAAGAAAACAAGTTGATTACACAAGATTTATTGCTTTTAACAAGTGGAATAGATCATTGTGGTCATACAACTAGTTCATTGAAACCAAGTTTCAATTTAGAGATTATGTATTATGGTTTCCACGGGTTGTTTCCAAACATGCTTTTAAATTTCAGATATAATGGTTTGGACCATATTGGATACAATATTGTTTATTTAATAATATTGTTTTACTTATCACCATTGATAAGTTTGATCTTAACCTAGTGCTTGTCAACATCAACAAGTTGAAGCCATATAAGTTCATTGAAGACAAACCCTTGCAACATATATTGGTTAAACTTAGTGACCTAGTCACTAATGAACCTATTCAAACCAAAGAACTTATACCACTACTAGGTGAACATGAAGATTTTCAACATGTAGGATTTGAACCAATTAATAACCATTTGACAATTGGCAACATTAAAACAACATATGTGCTTGTTCATCATTATCATAATCTCCCTATTTAGGACAATAATGTAGCGGTGAGTAATAATGTAAACAATGTGTTTGGAAAGGCATTTATTGATGTCTACATTTTAGGAGTCTCTAACCCTAAAGGTTATGTCCATTCACCATAGAGTCATTTTTGCATGAAACAGTATAAAGAATCATTTCATTCTTCATTTTATTTCTTCATTTTCTTCTCCATATTAACAGGGGCCATGAGTGAGAGTGTTTTAAAGAGGCTATGACAAGAAGCAAGAGAGGAGGTTGAAATAAAAGATAAAGCTTTTAACATGGAACAAATTGAGAAAAAGAAAGCGAAACATGTTCAATTGATTAAAGTGTTTTATGTAGAACCGGTTGCTTCATGCACACCTACAACAAAAGAAATAAAAAAAAATTGAGCAAAAATAGATAAGTAGGGAGTTGGAAGAGGAATTAAAAGTAGCATTGAGCTTTTAAAGGAAACCCATTACTTCGATAACAAAACTAGTACCACAAGTTATTGTTATTTCAAATTTAGGGGAAGAAATGGAGGTTGGATGACACGCTCCCAAGCTCCTTGATAGATTCAAAGATGGCATGCTAGAACTCCGAGATGGGACTAGGAAGAGTGACAAGCATCAACTACTCACAGAGACCTGCACAAAACTAAACACAAGGTGGTTAATGCATAGTTGGAGCACTTTTGGTGCTAGGACTCACCACGGGCAAATTCAGATTCACAGGTTTCACCACGGGCAAACTTGGACTCATAAGACTCACCACGGGTAAACTTGGACTCACATGACTCACCACGGGCAAACTCAAATTCACAGGATTCACCACAGGCAAACTCGGACTCACATGATTCACCACAAGCAAACTCAGACTCACAGGACTCACCACAAGCAAACTCGGACTCACAGGATTCACCATGGACAAACTCCGACTCACAAGACTCACCACGGGCAAACTCGGACTCACAGGACTCACCACGGCCAGGACTTGGGGGAAGCCACCACCTTCCCCCTTATAGTATATTTTGTGCCTCTCCACAAAGCCACATCCGAATGGCATTTTGTCCTAGGACTCCCAAATGGGAATGCCGAAATTACCAAAGTTTGAACTCCCACGACTTTGGGGCCCCATAACTTTGCGTGCAGACCTTTGATGGAGATGAGGTCTAAAGAAAAGTTGTAGCCCTCATCAAGATCTTTTCAACAGTATGCTGCACGCCACCTACACGCAAGGAAATCAGGTCGATTCTTGACTTTTAATGGTCGGGAGTCAAATTGGCAATTTGACTCCCGGCCCTTCTTTTGGCCATAACTTGTGGTTTAAATGTCCAAATGGGTCATGCAAGATGATTTTAACATCTACGTTTCAAGAGATTTCTAATGGTATAAATAACTCTTCAATCCATTAGGTTTTGACCCCTACAATCACTCTTTAAATATTCAGGAGTCCATCGGGACTCCAACTCCCAAAGGGGAAGCTCCTTTGGGAGTGTGAAGGTTCATTCCGTCACATTTTCATTCACTCCTGGGCTTCCCTCTTAGCTTGCAACCTTGCAAGCTCTTGCCTTGGTTACAAACCCAAGGCTAGGGTTGCGACATTGGACCTCAACATGTTGTCCATTAATAGTTACAACCAGTTCTTGAATCAAGACCAATGGAGAAGCATTTCTCAAAGAACTTTTTGAAAAGGGACCTATTTCCAATATTATTCTTCAATGCCCAAGATCAAGAATAAAAACTATGATGAAGTGAAAAAGCAAAGCGCATGTAGAAGAATAGGTTGAAAAACTTGTTAAGAAGAAATTAGTGTTTAAAGCAAAGGAGAACTATAAGATGTTGCAATGGACGAAGATGGACTCCAACAAACTCAAATGGGCTAAACAAGTTGGTTTGGAGAGCCTATCCAACTTGTAGTGGACAATGCCAAGAGAAGACCTTTCCTACAAACCTGGGAAGCAATGAAAGATGGAAAATTTCTAGGGCAAGTATGTGGTAAGAAATATTTCATTGATTAGGTACTTATTGATGAACAACTTGTAATTTCCAAAGAAGGAGTAGTAAATGCTACTATTGCAACTTTTGAAGAAGCCAAAACCACCTTAAATAGAATTAAATGGTTTTGTTGAGAATGAACAATGGAGTGTAGTGCGCATGAAAGAATAATTTCATCAAGATTTGTAGTTATTCTATAAATTATATATTAGAAGGAAAAGTTAACTTATTTCAACAATCGAATTGCCATTACTTTTGACCTAGCCAATGTGGGGCAACCTATTAAATAATGTTCTATAGTGTTAACCCGATTATTGGTTAAACTAATTCATTGGACTGAACATAAAAAAAGGCAATAGTGAACTCAATTTCTAACAAAACTAAAGTAGATAATTGCTATTTAGGGCCTACCTTAGACATTTTATTTAGGAAATGGTTCCCTTTATCTGAAATGTCTTCACCAAAAACAATAACTCCAAAAGAACATGTATCACCAAAAGTACCATGTTGCACAACAACGACAAGTTTCACTTAAACTTGTTACTAAGAAACAATTCTTGAAAGAGAGAATATTAACATGTTCAACTATAACATCACCTTTACCCACACATCAGTCCCATTGATTGAAAATGTGTATAAAACTGCCTACACCAAAGGACAAGTTAAGCCCTGTACATGCTACCTCACCATAAAAAAAGAAGTCCAAGACTACTTTTGGATCATTAGTTAATGATTTAGAAGAGGATGAGGAGAAAATTTGTTTAAATGAGATTAGAGTGAAGGGAGGGAAAAAGCTTGATGCAACAACCATGCAAGGTAACATTGAAGAAGAACTTGAACCCAACCTAGACTAGGTAATTAACAACATTCAAATTGAACCTATTATATATGTTAAACTTGTAGTCTCAATTATAGAACCTATAGTTGCAACTACATAATCATTCCAACTTGTTCAACTTGTAGTTGAACTTGTACAAATAAAAAACTTAGAGTTTTAAAATTTTCAACTTATCCCAATTTTTAGTCATTCCATAGAAACCCTAAGACAAATTAACATGTTTTTTAAGCAAGTTGCTCAAAATGCCACAACTTGGGTAGGAACATTGCAATAAGAATCAAACCTTAGAATTGAGTTTAAACAAATCAAAGAAAATCTATCTAAAACCCATAACCGCTTATAAACCTATAGCATAAAGTTAGAAATGATGTAAAAAAATATGAAGAATTGTGAAAAAGAATTGGTCATAGTCAAGGGACAATTGAATAGGGTCCAACATGAAAACTAGAACATGTCCAATAAGTTGAATGAGGCACAATGTCACAACCCTAGCTTTGGGCTCATGACCAAAGGAAGGGCTTGGAAGGGGAAGGGCCAAGAGGGAAGCCCAAGAGTCACATCTCATGTTCTCGGGAGTGTAGGAGAGTGCGAGGGAATGAACCCTCACATTCCCAAGCGAGCTCCCATTTTGGGAGTTGGAGTTTCGATGGACTCTCAAACCTTCAAAGAGCAATTTCAGGGGTCAAAACTCATTGGATTGAAGATTTGCTTATACCATTGGAAAGCTCTTGGAACTTATATGTTTTAAATGGGCTCGTATGACCCATTTGGACATTTAAAACACAAGTTATGGCCAAAAGAAGGGTCGGGAGTCAAATTGTCAATTTTACTCCTGACCATTAAAAGTTGGGGATCGCCCCAATTTCCTCGTGTGAAGGTGGCGTGCGACATACCATTGAAAATCTCTCAATAATGGCTACAACTTTGCTTTAGACCTCGTTTCAATCGGAGGTCTACACGCAAAGTTATGGGCCCCCAAAGTTGCGGGAGTCCCAATTTTGGGAATTTCAAGACTCCCACTTGGGAGTCCCGGGACAAAATGACATTTGGGTGCTAGTCTCGTGGCCAGGCATAGAGTATACTACCATGGGGAAGTGGTGGTTTTCCCCAAGTCTGGGTCGTGGTGAGTCTTGTGAGTCTATGTTTGCTCGTGGTTTGTCTGTGCACCAAAGTGCTTCAGTTATGCACTAACCAACTTGTGGTTTGGTTTGTGCATGTCCATGTAAGTAATTGAGTTGCTTGTCAATCTTCCTAGTCCCCATCCTAAAGCTCTAGCATGCCCCTCTACCCCCAAAGTGTTGTAAGTCAGGGAACGCGCCCTAACTCTTCATTCCGTTGTCTTCACCTTTAGACTCACAGTTAAGTCCATCAAGGAACTTGGGGGTGCGTCACAAAATAGGATGCTAAGAAAACAAAAAACCTACAGCAAGAGTATGTTGAGCTCAACTAGCTCAATTGGAAGACCCATAATGATTTGACTTGTCTCCAAGCTGATTTGGAGTGGATGATGAAAGATTATGCCAAAATGGAGTCTAATTTGGAACAACATGGTATCATAACCAGTTTGGAACATACTTGTCAAAATCTTAAGGAGTAACAGGTAGTTGCCCACATATAATTTGATAGGGAGAAGCAAAGTTTTATTGCTCAAATCCAAAATTGGAAGGGTCAATATGAGACAACCAAGGTACAATTGAACAAACTTAGCTGCATTGTACTTTTTAGAATGAACAAGTTGAAGGAGTTTGAAAAGTTATTGTTGGACAATACCTTATTCAAAGTGTAGAACCAAGCCTTAAGAAATAGAAATCCCAACTGGAAGGAGTGGTGGCAAATTGTTCAAGAGTTCATAGAGGAGTAAATTCATGACAATATGGAGTTGGTTTGCTCTGATGAACATAGTTATTAACTTGAGCTACAAGCTTACCAAATTACTTTTTTTAATTTCAAATACGAAACCCCAAGTTTGAATTAATAACAAAGGTTTGGCAACACCATTTGTGGTATAACTTGTTATTAACTTAATTAGTCCATTAAAAGGTGGAAGAAGTTTAAAAATCATACGCTTACATGTTCATATTTTTATTATACTTGTTCTAATAACCAATGTTGTCAATCAAGCTGTGGAAGGTAGTGAGATATTTGACTAGAAATAAGATGAACTTGTTAATTTTTCATATATTATATTAGATAATAGATTAGAGTCTTTGGAATTTTTATCTACTAGTGTACTTCTGACCCCACACTAGATAGGTATAGGTCAAAAGGTTACTTTGATATCAAATACCCTGCATACCTCGAAGGTATACACAACACCCATAGTGGCCTTTGAAGACACATTTGATCAATAGAAGACTACAACGCCAACCAATCTTCAAATCTTGAATCAAGTTGAACTTGTGGAGGCAACAAATGTTGAACTTGTCGAAAAAGTCATCAATCATTCGGTTACAAAAAGCTTTAATCTAACCTAGACCTTTGAGTTAACACTTCGAGGACAAAATGTAGATTTCAAAGGGGGATAATGTTACCCATATTTGGTAATAGGTGATTTAATAGGTTGATAATATAAGCATGCTATTAGACCTAACAAGTGTCATAACTTGTTATTAAAACTAACATGTAATATTAATTTAACCAATTATAAAACCTAGTAGGTAATGATTGGGTTAAGAAGATAGGTTGACATGTTAAGCAATAGGTATTTTATAGAACCGGTATTTGATAAAATTGATAGTTGGACAAGTAGTTAAGTAGGGTGTATTTTTGAGATTTTAGAATGTTAATTGAAGTATTGGCTAATGACTATGTATAATGGTCAATTATGATTGTTGTATTTTGAATTGGCTAGTATAGGACTAGGAGGACAAACTTGTTGAGGGACTTTTGGATCTCATTCATGATTATGTGTTTCCACTTTTGAATTATGGAAATATGGATCATTTTTCTTTTAACTTATTTCCTTCAAGTTTGAGTAATTTGTGTAGATGTTAGTTTAGGATTTGTAGTAGTTTAAGTTTTATTTTGTGTGTTGTATGTACCTATTGTTGCTTTAAGAACCCATTGCTAAAAACAATCCTAAGGTGAATTAACCTTAATGGGAATAAAAAAACCTCATTAACAAAGGTATTGAGTTCAATTGACAAAGGTAGTTGATGAAAATGGCATGCTTGGGAGGCCACTTTCCAATTCTCATCAGCAAAAACACTAGAGAAGACCGTGAGAGATGCATCACCTTTTCATGGAATCCTAATGGTTTTTTTCTTCAAACCATGGACAAATTTCACCAAGATGATAGTGGTCAACAACCTCTTAACAAATCAAAACCTAAAGTTTTCCATGAGAAAGAGAAATTAAAATGAGATGAGGTTGGTCAACGTTTTTTAGTGACAAGTCAAGGCGTCTACCAGAACATCTCATGTTAGTTCCTTTAAGCATGTCATTGAAATCCCTCTTCAAGGTTGTGACCTCATAATCGACCATGGTCATGTCTTTTGGAAGTTCCATGATTTCTTGAAAAATTATCTTTTTCCCATTCCCCTTTGTAGTAGACTTCTTACTTGCTTGAACATCTGAACCCCTAAAGCTTGCAAGATTCTCTTGGAAGTCAAGTTCATGGTTTTATCTTAATGTAACTTTAGATGACAAGGTACAATCTTAGGGGCATTCAATGTACTAGTTGCAATCTTAAAGGTGGTATGGCGACCAATCCTTGAAAAGGTCCTTGCTATACATGTTGTTATTTACTTTTTGATCTTGCCAAATTTGAAGCAAATGGGGGAGCTCATCAATTGCAACCTCGGGGAACAGAACATGGTAAAATAACTTGAGGAAAACATCATATGAAAAATCTCATCATCTTCAAGATTCAATGAATGATAGCGCAATGCAAGAGAAGTAAAAGAAATAGATTAAATATAGATAAGAGGGTTCAAATTTGCACTTATAAAAAAATCTGTCAAAGCCTCCTTTCCTTTAGATTGTTGCTCCCATGTTTTACTATGATGAATACCATCAAAGCTTGAACTTTTGGAGAAATCAAGTCTCCCAAACCTCAAGTTTCTAGTGGCGAATATATTCCTCTAATGTCATTAAGTCGTGGACTTCTCTCACCATGAGCTTGGGGTCATAAATTGTGGCAATGTACAGTTCAAGTGCCTTAACTTCAAGCTACAAAAACCAGAAGTAATAAGAACATGCAAAAAATGGAAAACATACTGAAAATGGAAAGCCATTCAAGGAAGTTTGAATTCTTACCTAGTACCAAAATGTTGCCTTGTGCAACCATTTGTCAAATTGAACATTCGAGAAACCCAATTTTGGGAAGTTTTTGGCTTCCCTTAAAATTCCAAATTCATTCCATTGCCTTAACCAAGAAACTTTCTTCTCCTCACTCATGGAAAAATACATGAGCATCTAAAGTTTCTTAATGAACATTTTAGGCTCTAGGATGTTGTCATAGTGGGCTTGAATTTCCTACAAAAATTTAGTTTCAAGACTCAGATCACAAACATGGAGATGTTTGCAGAATGTTGAGTAATGTTCCTTTTTCACATGTTCCATTGCCTTTTCTATCAATTTTTACATCTTTGCAATAAATCCGTCACCTCCTCAGGGAATGTCTCCACAATAAAATTTGACTGTCATATCTATAGTGGTTGCCAGCTCCTTTTACAAGCAAAACATGAATGCAAGAAGTCTTAATAAGATCATGCCAAGAAATAAAACGTGACAAAGATGGTACTATGTTATAAGTGGAAAGACAATTACCTTGTACATAGAATAAAAAAAGGCCTTCGATGTTAGGGAATGCCAAGTCTTCCTTGATTTGTTTTCACATTTCTTATAGATGTTTGCTGGCAAAACATCCTTGAATTGCTTCAAGAGTATGATTCCAATCCCTTGAATTTGAAAGAACTCATGCACCAAGCTTGGTTTGACATGATCAAACTCAACACCCCTACACATGAATTCAAAAAATCAGACTTTGGAAACAAGAAAAAAAGCACCATGGTTTCAATAATCAATCAAAATGAGGAGGTTTTACTTGTTCAAATCAATCATGGCCGTGAGCAACTCCACAAGCCCTTTAGAAATGTTGAATAAAATAACATCTACATATATGTGCTAAGATGGATCATCACTATGTAATCTACTAATTTATGGCATCCAAGCTTGGATGTGGTGGTTCCGTCCCACACAAAAAACATTTTGTTGAAAAGCGCACCAAGTCTAGGTTTTCCTACATCACCTTCTCAAATCGTTCATTCTCAACAACCTAATGCTCATCCCATGTTCCATGTTCCTTACCCTTCCAACTCATCAAATACAAATTAAAAACCTTGTCCCCTTCCTATATCCCATGTGAAAAGCCTACTCCATTTTCAAGATATTAATCTTGAGAGCAAGCCTCACATGACACACCCCCAAGCTCCTTGATAGACTCAACTGTGAATCCAAAATTTATAGGCAACGGAAGGAGGAGTGGGGTGCACTCCCTAATTCGTAGCACTTTAAAGGTAGAAAGGCATGTTGGAGCTTCGGGATGGGATTAGGAAGATTGACAAGCAAGTCAATTACTTACACGGACCTGCACAAACCAAACAACAAGTTGGTTAGTGGGTAGTTGGAACACCTTTGGTGCACAGACGAACCGCGGGCAAACATGGACTCACAATACTCACCACAACCAGGATTTGGGGGAAGCCACCACCTTCCCCCTTATAGTATACTCTGTGCATGGCCATGGGATCAGCACCCAAATGTCATTTTGTCCTGGGACTCTCAAGTTGGGACTCCCAAAATTCCCAAAATTGGGATTCCCGCAACTTTGGGGTCCCATAATTTTGGGTGCAAACCTTCGATTGAGGTAAGGTTTAAAAAATAATTTATAGCACTTGTTGAGAGCTTTCCAATGGTATGTGGCAAGCCACCTGAACATAAGGAAATCAGGGTGATTTTCAACTTTTAACGGTCAGGAGTCAAATTGCCAATTTGACTCCTTGCCATTCTTTTAGCCATAACTCGTGTTAAGTACCCAAATGGATCATATGAACACTACTACATATTGTGCCTTTTTGCGAAGGGCCAAAACAAAAAACCTGAAGCATTTGCGAAGCTAAAACAACCTGCCATATTTGCGATGCCACACGCATCGCACCTTGTGGTACACCAACCATCGCTACTCTATAATGTACATTAAATCATCGCAACACTTTTGCGACATATACCACAAACAAAACTTTGCGACCCGCTCATGCTCTGTCCACACTAGCGATATTCCACACTTCGCAAGATTTTAATCATACTCAAAACATCGCACATTTTACAATACAACAAGTATCGCTAAAAACTTTGAGAGTCACAACGAATCGCAAGCTTGCGTTATTCGACGCATCGCATTTTGCATTGGAATATGTATCACAAACCTCATCACAAATTTTTACAAAACTTTCCAGTGGTGGAAGTATCGCAAGTTGCGAGGT
>Ga0209208_10011429_pt1 | contig 11366 bp, 8 predicted proteins | sample S1TSphfallax_3_FD_187694 | JGI IMG/M metagenome (GOLD analysis project Ga0209208, IMG submission 187694) | Host-associated microbial communities from peat moss isolated from Minnesota, USA - S1T2_Fd - Sphagnum fallax MG (SPAdes) (version 2) | ecosystem: Host-associated > Plants > Peat moss >...
GTTCTAGGGATTCCATGTACAAGGTCATGGGCATCACTGAATCCCTGATGTTCTTTTGAGAGATTTAAACTTTGGGCAAGTTTTCAAACCAGCAAGTTGGAAACACTATGAATTGGAAAATACCTACCTGAATTGTGAGGCGAGTTTTGAGAAGCTCAAGTGGGTACATACACACAGTTGATGAAATGCCCGCACATGAGCCTACAATTGGTGATACTGGCAGAAATGCAAGCTTGCCTGGTGTCCCGTCCTTTGGACTCAAGTATGCCTTCACAAAATCATATGCAAAGAGCTGCAAAGAACATATTAAGGCACAATCTCCCATCAGAAGCTCCACTTTTGTTCAAGAGAAAAGAAAACAAACAGAGGTACAATCTCTAATTAGAAACTCAACTTTTGTTCAGAAGAAAAACACAAACAGATCCAGTTAGGATTAGGAAGCTCAACTTTTGTTCAGAAGGAAAACAAACAAACAGATCCAGATAGCTTTTGCCTGCCCAAATTAGGTCAACTAGAAATGAGAAGCCACCCCCAGTGAATCTTCATTGAGGGGAGTCAGTTCTTCATTACCTGATTATGGTGATTTAGCATGCGGGATCACACAGGATCACACATGTTATGTGGCAAAACAAGATTCAACAAGACTGAAAAATGTGGAATACACTTCCAAAAATATAGAAGATTACAGATAGGTACATACCTTGCTCTTCTGTTTTGGAACCAGACTTCCACTTACCGAGGTCGCAAGTTTAGTTGCTTTGCCAAGGTGCTCTTTTGCTTCTGCAGAGGGGAGCCAGCCACATAGATATCATCAGAGATAAGCAGCAGAAGAAACAGTACAGAACCGACAATGACCTAAAGGAAAAACTCTGGACAAGAATCATGAGAGCAGCAGCAGAAGAGAGTCGGACATCCTTGTTCATACCGAGTTAAGAGTGCTATGATTTTTGAAGCTTTCTTCTAGGAGAGCTGATTGTTCTTTGGAGAGACGAAGCTTCTTCCTCGTGGTTCCTCCTCCTCCCCCGTCTTCATCATCACTACAACCTCTGGAGCTCAGATCGCACGCTCTTTCTCGATCCAGCAGCTGTTCGAACAACTGATCGTGCTGCTGAAGATGCCAACAGCAAAGGAGTTGAAAAACTACAAAGGAAGAAAAACTCTGCCACATCTGAAGCTCACCCAAGAAAAGAAATTGTGAAAAACATGAAGAAATGCGGTTTGCAATCTCGAGCTTGCTTGCTTGCTTTGCTCGTGGGTGAATACTTGTTTGAAGCTTTTCACTGGGGAATAGAAGTAATGAGAGAGAGAGAGAGAGTAACAATAACATTAACCTTGATGGCTTTGCTAGGGGCGACGCGAATGACATTGATGGCGTTGCCACGGAAAAGCCCAGGCCATCCTTCGTTGGTGATGATCTAGTGAAAGATTTCAGGGAGCGAATGGCCATGGTGCCAACCATCAAATGCGTGCAGATGGTCTCCAATGGTGCCACTGCAGTTCTTGAGAAAGCTCCAACTATGGCTCCGCTTAGTAACCTTCTGCCGTTGGGCCCTAGTTTCAGCTTGAAGCCCGATTTTCTTCTTCTTTCTTGTACCACTCTGCGTATTTTGGGCCGTATTTTTTTTAAATAACAAAAAAAACGTATAATACGTGTATGTTTGAATCGAGTTGAGCGTATGTCACAACTAGGAATCAATCAGAAACCTATCAAATGACATGGATAAAGTTCACAAATATTTAAAAATAATTTGGATACTATGTTAATGTGCTTTTGAGTCTTGTAAACTAAAGGAATCAAATGTGTAGAATTTTTTTTTAAGTATTCAAAACAAAGGCATAAAATCATACAATTGATTTCAATTTTTTTGTATAACAAAAATATGCCCCCTTCTATGAAAGTACATGTTCATTGGATGAACTTGATGAAAATCCTAATCATTCAAAAATTTCAAAGTCTTGAAATTTTTAAGGAAAAGGCTACAAGGCAAAGGACTGATTTTTTAAACCATTTGATACAAAATTATGTTCAATGGGTTCAAAATGTTTAACTTTAAATGCAGGTCGCACGTGAAGGAAATAAACATGCCAAAAAACATGTTTGGTTGTCCATTGAAACTCATTTTGGGATTTTTTGCAATTTTTTGCAATTTTGGCATTAAACCAAAATATTCATACAAAATTATGTATGATTGTCAAAAATCACCATTAACACATGAATTATCTTATATTTGACTATTCAATTTTTCTCACTTAAGTTTGTTTCATGTAAATGTTATTTGTAAAAAATAGCTCAAAAAAATCTTTAAATCTTTTTTTCCTTTTTTGGTACCCAACCATGAATGGACCCATTTGTATTATTTAAACATGAATATTGTATCTCTATTTGTGTTGTTTACACACGAAAGTCATGCACACAACTTTTATGCTTAAATAATGTATGACATTCATGTTTAAACAATATGAACCTATGAAATAACAAATTTCTCATGAATTTTGAACAAACCCATAAAGGTTGTAAATTTGTGATGTATCAATTAGTTTTCATAACCTTTATTCTCTTGAAAGCAATGGCACTACAAAAAGGAAAAATAGGTCATTATGTGAAACTACAAGGTGTCTTTTACATCAAAGTCATATGCATAAAATGTTATGGTCAAAAGCCATCTGAACATGTTATCTACTCAACAGAGGCTTGACCAAATCACTCAAGGACCAAGCTCTTGAACAAGCTTTCACCAAAATCAAGTAGGATGTTTCCCACTTGCACACCTTCAATATTTAGGTGTTTACTCACATTCCAAAACAACAACGGACTAATATGGACCCCAAAGTAGTAAATTATGTGTTCATTGGGTGGGATGAAAATACCAAAGGTTACCAATGTTACAACCCTTCATCAAAGAAGGTTTTCATAACTCAGCATGTCAAGGTTGATGAATCTGAGATGCCACATTCAAACAACACAACTGGAAATTCTACATTTGACCTTAAATAGACGATACATTCAACTTTTCTCCATTTTGCCACTACAACCTCTATTGATTTATCACCTGAAGGTCGCATTTAGTTACATGTGGATGGAAGTGTTTCTCAAATTCAAAACCCATCACCATAATTAATTGAACTTGTTATGGTGAATCCATCTACTTTTTTTTTTGATCCTCCTACACATCATTCATTGATGAAGTCAATAATCTTAACAACTTCAATCAACAAATCATCTTTACCACTCAATGTTCACTATAAACAAAACAACCAAACCAAGGCAATCATGCGGAAATCTACCCACAATAGAAAACCATTTGTTCTACTTGAACAATACATGGCACACTTAGAAGAAAAATTGGCATATCAAGATGTGTAGCATGACTCCCATTGGAAATTCGTAATGGATGAAGAAATGGATAACATTTGTAAGATGAAAATGTGATCTTTGTTTCTTCTACCACTTGGAAAAAAAACCATTACATGTAAATGGATCTACAAGAAAAGATCAGGAGTTAAATGGAACAATAGAACGATTCAAAGCTAGATTGGTTGCGAGAGGATGCAAATAGAAAGTAGGTGTTGAATTTGGTGAAACATTTGCATTAGTTGCAATAATAGAACAACATTTAAAGTTGTGAGCACATTAGTAGGTTATAAGGATCGGAAAGTCCATCACCTAGACATGAAGACCACATTTTTAAATGGTTGACTTCAAGATGAAGTCTACATGGAGCAACCAAATGGGCTATGAATATTTAGATAGGAACACCTCATTTGCAAACTTTCTTGGGCATTGTATGGACTTAAACAAGCCCTTGTCAATGGTTTTGAAAAGTTGACAAGTTTTTGAAGAAAAACAAAATGGATAAATTTTCATGGGACTATGATCTATATTGTTTTTGTCAAAATGACAAGACTATGGTTTTAGTACTCTATGTGGACGACTTGTTTTTAACATGAGATGACCATGAGTGCATATCTTGGTTAGAAACAAAGTTATGTCGTAAATTTGACATGACCTCTAAGCCTTTGTTATAAGTACCAAAACATTTACTTTTCACACTAAGATGGCTAGCTACTTCATCAAACTAACTATGTTGCAAGTATTGTGGACAAATTTGGACTAAAAGATTGTAACCTTTCTAAAACACCTCTACCCCAAAATCTAAAATTGTCCAAAAACATGAGCTTGCCTCTAGTTGATCCACAATTGTATCAACACATGGTCAACAAATTGGTATTTCTCATGAACACAAAATGGGAAATTGCATTTGTCAGTTAACTTTGTTTTTCAATTTATGTCACATCCACAAGTAGTTCATATGTAAGTTGTCAAGTCAATCATTCGCTACATCAAAGGTACATTGAAATTCAATCTTTTCTATTTTAACTCAACCAAATTAAAACTTTTCAAATATAACAATGTTGATTTGGGGGGGGGAGGAGTGGGGAGGAGTGATTTAGATGAGTGAAAATTAAAAATCTACACGAGCTTTTGTGTTCACTATAAACAAAACACCAATTATTTGGTGCACAAAAAAACAAACTTGTGTAACACTATTTTTTACACAATTAGAATATTGAACGCTAGTGGATGCAACAAAAGGAACAATTTGGACTAGAAATCTTTATAAAGAACTAGGGTTCATCAAATTTTGAACAATCAACCTTTATTGTGACAATCAGAGCATAATAAAAATTTCTCACAACCCAATGTATCATTCAAAAATTAAACATTTTGAATACATTTGCATTTTATTTGAGATATGGTCGAAAAGAAAGAAGTATGCATTTCATACACACCAATAGATCCTCAACTAACTAACATTCTAACCAAGGCACTGGGTCAAACAAAGTTTGAGAATTTTTTGAAATTATTAAACAATTTTCAGCAAGTAAAATTATAGGTTAGAATAAATTTAAGTTCTAAATATTAAACTTTTAAAATTCAAGAAATCTTTTGCCTCTTTATAAAATTTAAAGTTCTCATACTCAACCCCAATAACTCCATCCACCTGCATTTTGCAATCAGTCTAACTATTATAAATTCTTAGTCATCATCCAAGTCAAACATTGTATAACTTTTTCATCTTAGCAGTTGACGAATTCTTAGAATCAAAAAGTTGAGTGTTGTTATAAGAACCTTCTTCATATTGAAATCGTCTAAGGGGTCTTTGATTTGCTTTCAAGCATTCCAGTTAAGGACTCCTCATGTTCAACTTCATATGTTTAGTCTAATTTGTTGAAGAAACAAGTTAAAAAATTGATTAATACAAGATAAACTTACATATGCAATGAACTACAATTGCTAACAACCACGTCACCAAGAAGAAGATCTCAAGCTAAAACATAAACAAGAGAAAGATTTAGGAAAGGCGTTAGATTCAAGAAATTATTGTAGCCACTAATTGATAGGATGAAATCTACTATAACAAATCAAAATTAGGATCAATGATAAAAAAGATAACTATTTGATTAGAAGTTGATCAATGAGGTCTATATGTGGATATTGACCTTTTGTATATATTGTTTGAATCACATTGGTAATACATGTTTGAATCATTCAACCATCATGTTTGTCACATTCATGTACCACCTTAACAGTTTGCCATATCAAGGATGTGAAATAGTCTAATTGAAAAATGTGGAAGTTGCTTTAAATCAATTACAAGGTAGTTTTCAACATTAAACATTATATATTTTACCTTTAAATTTTATATTCTACCTTTTGAAGGTTGGTTGTCACTGGTAATGCAACACAGAGCAAAGTTCAAGTTGATTGTAATAAGTATGAAACAAAAAAAACCACAAGTTTTTGAACCCTCAAAGGTCAATGCAGACCATAACGGTCTACCTTCTCCTTAGCACTCTTAGCTATTATGCCATATTAGAAATTGATGACCTATGTTATAATGGACACCTTCCTTGTTCTCTCTATTGCACCCATTTATGCCTTGGCATTGTTTTCAAGTTGCTCCATTCCATTCTCATGTCGCTTCAAACATCTAAGCTACATGCACATGGAAGACTATACACTTTGTGAAGCTTCACACTTAGACTTACCTCACTATCTTGGGTTAAACCCAACTTCTAGATGGGTGAGACTAATACCCATTGTGGACTTCCCAAGTGGTTCAAGACCTTGTTGCCCAAGATTATTATTTCCTGTCTTTCAACCTAACCATAGACTTTGCCTAGATCAAAGACTTGTGCACCACGACCAACACCATGGGCTCCTTTCCTCAAACCCTCACTCACTGACACCTATGCGACTCATGAGCATGTCAAACCAGGAGTAGAACCCAACCCAACACTTAGACTCATAACCCAAACTGCCACAGACACCACCCCATGGTGGTTCGGCCTTGGGCCTCGACTAGGCAGGCTCCCACACTTGACGGTCCACCTACAAGAACATGTCACTTTCTTTCCCCTCCAATGTGCCATTAGTCTCTCAAGCATATTTATTAAAAAAAATTGAGCTTGAAAATGAAGAAAAATCTTCAATCACCTCAAGTCTTGCTATCTGCCCATGCTATGAATAGCGCAGTTTTGCCAGCTTTGAAGGTGGGGTTGACAGGGTTAATGGGAGGTGTGGGCATCAACAACATGCCTTAGAACAGTAAAAATTCCTTGATTTATTTTATTTGGCTTGTGTGTAAATGACCATTGTATGTGCAACTTTGACGACTCATTCTACCTTACCTCAAATCTAAATGTTGAATTTCTTTTTTCCACCAACCTCATTTGCCCACCTTCCATCAAGTTTTATGATAATTGAACTATGGTAGCTAAATCAAATACTCCAAAAACATCAAATTTTGAAAGCTGCCCATATCCCATAAAATTGCACTTCCAATGCTGGGAAATTTTCATTTCTCACTCAAATTACACATCAAAAGATTCATATTGAAGTCCCCTACAACCCTATCAAGTCAGATTTTTTTAAATGTGGGAAAATCCCAGCTATTGGGAGGTTATACAGTGGTAACTCCCTCCTGTCACTTGGCACTGGTTTGGTCAAATGTCAATTAAGGATTAAGCTTCAATCAAAAGAGACAAAATTGTAGGGACCAACAGAGATGTGATCAGTAGCTAAATTGTCCAGAGGAATGACAAGCAATGCAACATTAAGTAAACCAGTCACTAAGTCCTTACCAGGACCCTGAAAGTTAATAAGAGATTTGTTGGCATGACATATTTGATGCAAACACCCTTCGTGTCAAGTGCAATTGGCTCTGTCAGATGTGAACACCATTTTGACTGAACCTTTGATGACTTTCATTAGTGTGGAGGCACCTCACCAACATACCAACACTACCTTTCCCAACACCTTGAGATCACTTTTTAAAACTGTTTATACTGATAAGGGGCATGGAGAGCATATTCTGCAAATGGTCTCCTCGAAAACCAAGAGAACCTGGAGAGAGAGGAGGGAGAAGTGGGGGAAAATGAAGCCAATAGCTGCAGGCCAACCATTGGTGCAAGACAAAACAATCACCACAACCACTGCCAAAAGTACTCTGGAAATACCCCTTGGAGAATACCAAGTGATTGCAGAATGAAATTCCACATAATCATGCAAGATAACTAAACAAATGTGTTAGTTCCAGCCAAACCAAAAACCATGCCAAGAAATGAGTGCATATGGTCATAAACTTGTACATGTCAGTGAAAAAAAGTACCAGACCTTCACATCCATCATGAATTGCAGTGACTCGCCCCTAACTTCACCATCTCCTGACAGTGGGATAATCTGCTCAAAAATTAGGGCAAACAATATTAGGCATCCTGAATTTCTATCTCATTTCTGGAAGCAACAGGAAGACTCAGTCATGATGTCAGCTAGCACTTGAGAAGCACAGAAAATCTAAAAAGTCATTCAATAGTATCCTCATTCAAGAGCAACAAGCACTCTAAATCGCACAAAGAAGAAAAGTATGACTGTACAGCAAAGTCAGGTTCAAGCAGGCAGAAGGAAGTTGCATTTCAAGATCAGAAGTTACATCTACTTCACATTCTACAAGGAGGCTATGATAAGGATGATACAAGTAAATGCTAACAAGCCCTGTTGCTTTTGACTCGGCCACTTCAGTACTATAGTAAAGGGCATAAGGAGTGTCCTTAAGAGCTTTGTTGAACCCCCATCAGAATCTTGCCTATGATGCAGGGGAAAGCTCCATGTAGTTATCTCTGTATTGGGCAAGAGGCTGAAAATAGGTTTAGGATTCTGGGGTGCGGGAGATTTGGGGATTTTTGCATGCATAAAAATCAAACTGTGAGTGAGGGGTATGGAAATTTGTAGCTTGGCGGTGCAAGGAACTCTTGCCAGAAATCTGGCCCGTTCATGATAGGATCTGATCAAGAAGAATTTTGACTACTGCAGGCAATTGTAGATCAATCAACCACGAAGAGGTTGCTATGGCTCATCCTTGACGAGTCAACTCCTACCCCCTTGGCTGCTCCCAGGAGTGAATTGCATTCACAAGCTTCCCTACAGTAGGAAGACAACAGACAGTGTGAAGAAGCTTAAGAAGCTCCAATGCCTTTCGCTTTGCCCTTGGTGTGCAGGTGCCATCACTTTGTAAGAGAAACAACATTTGGGTTTGAGCACCTGCTTGCATTGCAACCTGCAGCACATCAATTGGCCCTGACTTGCAGATTGCCAAAAGGGTGCCTGTTGCATACTCTGTACCCCGTGGTGAGACTCTTAGAACCATCTTCACAAGGAGTGGGATTGCAAGGGGATGCCTGCTGACAGCTACTTGCCCTTCTGTTGTAGTACACAGCAACTCAAAAATAGCGAGACACCTCTCTGCTGTACTTGGGTGGGCATTTGTTAGATGCTCAACTAAAGCCCTCACTGCTCCTGCATCTGCTGCCCATGGCCGATTGACCTGGAAGCACCACACATGTGAAAGCCTGAAGTCTTTTGATAATGTGAGAACTCTATCCTTGTTGAAACACAGTGCTGAGCATGTACGGTCCTAGAGTGGATTGCGTACCTTGCACAGACAAGCAGCCAAGAGTGTTCTGACGGCGATCTTGGAAGCTCGGTGCTGCTGAACGCCTCCGCCTTCATTCACCAGCTTGACCAAGCCTTGTAAAACCCCCGGGAAGCGGCCAACGCTGGCGCAGAGTTCGTCCGAGGCTAGCAAGCTTTCCAGTAACGCGGCCGCATTCACCCGTGCGCACGGAGTGCCTCGATCCAGATGCCAAACCACGCACGCCAGCGTCTGGGGCTCCATCACCATCTGCCGGGTGCCGCCGCGACACTGCGCAAGCATCACCAGAACCCCCAGAACTTCTTCGCACGCCTCGCAGTCCTCGTGCATCTCCGGGGACAGAAGCGACACAAGGAGCAGCGTCCCGCCCAATTCGTCGATGCAAGTGCGGTACTCGACCCTTTCCTTGGCCAGCGCTCCAAGGCACTTGGCCGCGTTCCGCACGCCTTGGCCACCTCTGGCAATCTCGCGCAGTAAGGACAGGACACGTTCCGGTTCCGCATGAGTGCAGTCGCCCGATCGCTGCTTCTCTGTGTCTCGCTTGGGCGATCCAAAGGCGCTGGCAGGCAAACTGCCGGATCCGTTTTCTTGGACCCAGGATTGAATCAGGCGGCGGACGATGAGGTTGGGGATCAGGATGTGATTCTCAAGGTGGCACATTGTGGTGGGGCAAGTCGTGTGTCCTTCTGCAAGCCACTTTTGAATCGGCCGCCGGTCGTAGGTGATGCCCGTGCACACCGTCACAGGATCGCGCATCATTTCCAACGAAATTGGACACAGAAACAAAGGAGGCACACATGGCTTGCACTCCCTCAGACTCATTCACTCGGCCCCCACTGATCCCCCAACTCCCACACTTCCAATTAACGGACTCCAAACCCAGAGTCACGGACTCTCAATCGCTTCTTCCATCACTGGCAAGGTTCTGGGCGAGAGAAGCCCAAATGCCACCGTTGATGGATCGAAGTCTGATCCAGCCTGACGGTTGACCCCGCCTTTTATTCCTCGATCTTCACTTCTGTAACAGAAACGAAATCAGAAACACAATAGAAAACTCCAATCTCACCTTCCCAAAACTCTCTTTCCCAAGGCCAATGTCGTGATCGATCGACCAAAACCTGATTCAAAACACCTTCGCTGCGTCTCTCTGTGTGTCAAGCCTCTTCAGTCAATCCACTAAGAAATCTCACTCAATCCCAAAGCACCATCAACACAAAACTCAATCACATCAGGATCCGACAACTCTGTATCCCCTGTACTCAAAACATTACAACAATCGAACACCCTTGAAGTCCTCCTCCTCTTCCTCGTCGTTCTTCTCCTGTTGAGATCGCCAAAACAAGAAGAACTCGATCTGGAAAAACACATACACAACATACACAAAAACCCAATCGAGGGCTCGACCACACTGGATCACTACTGAGCCATCAAGAAGCCCAAATCTCTTCACTTCTTCTGCAAGGCTCTAGTGAAAAGACTGACAAGCGAGCTCTTCTAAAAACGCCACTCTCTTCAGTTCCCTCCAAACATAACGAGGGAAGAAAAACAACCCCAAACAAATCCCAACATGGCAACGAGAGGCAGAAGAAGAGGAAGAAGGTAGCAGCAGATTCTGGTAGTTGGCAGAGAAGGAGAAGGGCGCTGCTATCCTTTCGTTACCCCCTTGCCATCTCGTGTGCTGTTCTAACCCACCTATTGCCATAGCTGGCTGCAGGCAGGCAGGCGGCAGCAGCAGCAGCGTCAGAAGAGCAGTAGCATATGGATACTTAGCAGGCAGGTATGGAAGTGCAAAATTTGTGCTATTTTTGGGTCCCCTTCTCTTTCCCCCACTTCTTTCTTTCTCCTTCTCCACAGGACTTACCTGCTTTCGCCCATGGACACCAGCGCACCATGTAAGTTAAGTTAGGACTTTCTTCCTTGCTGTAAGTTACTACTTTTTATTTGGTTTTCATTGTGTTTTGTTTTTATTTGGGGTCACTTCATGAGTGCCTGTCTATGGTTTTTAAACTTCGTTATGGTAGTTATTTTGGGTCAATCCATGAGTACTTTGACTAGGTGTCTAACTTCTACTTTTACATACACCCTTGGGTGGAACAAAGCGGCATCATGTAAAGATCTTTTTAAACCACATTAGGTAGTTATTTTGGGTCAATCCATGAGTACCTTGACTAGGTACTAGCTTCTAGAATTAAGCCCGGTGGAGAATGGCATCATCTACTGAGTCCTTACTTCTTGTTTCATTAGTAACTAGTGGGTGCCCATGGCCGAAGGCCACTGTGAAGCCCCCTGTGTGAAATCCAGGTCCCAAAATTGAGATCCCACATCCTGAAAATCACGTCCTAAAAGTTTTCAGGTTTCGGTCTTGGAAACCGC
>Ga0209208_10011430_pt1 | contig 11366 bp, 8 predicted proteins | sample S1TSphfallax_3_FD_187694 | JGI IMG/M metagenome (GOLD analysis project Ga0209208, IMG submission 187694) | Host-associated microbial communities from peat moss isolated from Minnesota, USA - S1T2_Fd - Sphagnum fallax MG (SPAdes) (version 2) | ecosystem: Host-associated > Plants > Peat moss >...
AGATAATTGTCTAACATTTTCTTTATCACCTAATTATTATTTAATTAATTTATATATATAAGTCACCCTATATTAACTATAATCGATTATTTCAGATTGTTATGTGCCCTATATTAAATTAATTGATTATTTAAATAAAATTTACATTATTTTTTAATTAATTAACTTATAACTTTTACCCAACAACCAATATATTGCATCCTATATTTTTACTTCCGTCTTTTCTACTTTTTTTTACTAGTGTGCCCTTCGAGAATTTGTTTCAATAGTGGGTTTGAAAGTTCAAAAAAGAATGAAAATATCCTTTTATGTCATAATTGGTTATTGAAATAGGACACATGTCAAAACAAGAAACCTTGCAAACTACAATAATTGGTTATTGTAAAACTCTACTAGTGGAGGAGAATTTTCCAATAATTGATGATCATAAAACTTGGTGGAGCTCAATTTCATTCCATGCATGGGAGATGAATGGGTTTAAATCTTTTTACCACACAAATTGTATTAAACCTTACTTGTTGGAGGTGCTTGAAGAAGACACATAAAATTTTCAAAAAATTAAGTATGCTTGTGTGTTCCTTCCACAATGCCCTTGTTTCATTTTAAGTTGTGTAAAATGAAGAAAATTTGCACAACACAAAGTGTTTTTGGAAAGCACTTGAGAAACATCACTCTAATTTTATTTCGATTTTATTTTTTTGCAATGTTGAATTTCTTAAAATAGTTTACACAAATCTCCGATTTTTTTCTAGTTGTGCAAATTAGAGAAATTTTACTAAACACAATGTGTTTTGGAAAATATTTGACAAATCTTACTTTAGACTTAAAAAAGAAAACCAAAATAGTGTTCCTGAAACCTTTTCTACAAGAGGTGAATTTTTTTTTCAAATTACTTATTTTGATTCACATTAAGCATGGTCAAAATAGTTAACAAAACACCAATGAGATAACATTTTTTAGTTTTTGGGGTTTCAAAGTGGTGAAATTGGTTATCACTTCCTATTAGCCATGGACGATAACTAGTTATTACAAACAATGATTATTTAAAATTGAACCTCCAACTATAAAGCCAATGAAAAAAGATGATAACATTATTAATTAGCACTATTAATTACTTAATGAATGCTTTTTAAAATCTTGATTGATTTCAAAAAACTTATGTTTTTAGACCAAAACAGTTCAATTTTTTTCTTGGTCTCAATTCCTACCAAAAAAATTACATCTTCTGCAGAGATTAATGAACAGAGATAATTTACTTGATTTTGAAAAACTAAGTTAAAATCTAGACTTTTCAACATTAAACTACAACTCCACATGGATGGAGATTTTCTTAATACACCTAAAGAAGCATTGATGACAAAAGGAAGAAAAAAGTTCATCACCATAAGCCCTTCTAGAACAAAGATTTCACAATGGCATAATTCATCATTTGAAGACACCATAATATAATTTTAAAAAATTAAAATAACTCAAATAGACAAGAGAACTAATGGTCAATTTAGAATAAATTAAACAAAGTCCACAAACACTCATGTTTAGAACAATAAATTCAATAACTATGACTATCACAATACTAAAGGCCATTGGGAGAGAAAAGCCTAAAAGATAGACAATAAATTATGAGAGTTGGACACCAAACTTCAAAGCAACTTTCATAAACATCAAGCAAACTACCCAAAAAAAACTTCAAATTCAAAAAATGAAGTGAAAATTGAAGAGAAATCTTTAAACGACACGGTGCATCTATTTGGGGTGTGGAGATTGCATTAGAGTTTGGGGTGTGGACAAGCATCCTTTTGGGGTAGAGAAAGTATTTTGTATATTTGGATCCCAATATTTGATTTGGATCCATATTTAATTTTAGTACTTAATTGGGATCCATATTTAGGGTTCTCCACCAATGTGCTCCTTATGCCATCTCACAAAACATTATGTAGCACTAATGCGGCATGGTATGACCATCATATTTGCCATGGATCATTGATTTGGAATGTCCTTTGCAATCATCAAATAAGTTGATATGGTTTGTCCAAAAACTACTAACTTGTAAACCTTGCCATCAGTAGTTGGTTTGCAATGCCTTCATCAAGTTGTGCAATGTTTATGACAATGGATGCAGGATCTTCATGAATATCACTTGTAAATTTGGATAATCACTATCAGGAAACATGGGTCCTATACATTAACCCATTTCACTAATATTAAAGAAGTTTACATATAATGTTAGTATTTTACATAATCTTAAAATAAGATGGTAGAACCATTTACCCCTAAATTGAAATAATTCGGTCTAGGGTTTATTTGTATTATATTCAAATTATTGTCAACATAGTTTTAAATAAATACATTAATTTATAATTTGTGATTTAGTAAAGGTTTATGTTTAGTTATTTATCAAAACCTTCTGTCCTAAAACTCGAAATAAATGTTATTATTTTATATTAAACACCATTTTATAAAATCAAGTAATCCTTTAAGAGATGAAAATTTATTGTTTGTAATAAAATTAATAAAAGTTATGATATTGAAATAATATGTTTATCAATCAGAAATTTTCTACATAATGTTAATATTCTATATAACATTGTAAATTATTCTTAAATAACATAATATTATTTTTTAATAACTTAAATATTACATGTTTAAGCTAATTATTTTATTTTATTTTATTTTATTTTATTTAATAAATATAGAATATTTTAACTTTTCTATTGATTAAATATATGCTTAAATGTGGGGAGAATAATATAATGTTATAAATTATCATTAACGATCAAATATTTTCTAAAACAAAAAATCAATGTTTTTTAGAGGAAAAAAAAAACCTCAAAGCATATTGTTGCTATTCTCAAAATTTTATGTGTGTGGGAATCTTGAAAAAATAATATAGAATGAAAAATAAATAAAAATTGGACAAAGTATGAAAAAGATAATAATGGTTTTTTTTTTAAAAATCTTCAAGGCCTCATTGTTGAATTGTATTAATTTACAACTTTCAAATGTAATTTTAATCAAACTAAATAATTTTTTTTTCTTAAACATAACAAAAATGTGTACATCTTGAAAAAAACCTTTTAAAATGAAGTTTAAAAAATCTCATTTGGATATAATATGAAAATGATACTAATAGTTAAAATTGACTTTTGCAAAAACATTTGGAATAACAACATAATAAGTGCGATTGTTGCCTCACTTGTTTTATATCAAATGAAATAATTGGATAACAATGGCAATGGGTTATCATCTTGAAATTGAAGGTTCAAACCTTGGTAAAACTTTCATATGGTAATTGGTGTATGTAGATTGTATAATCAATAATCGTATGTTGAGCATACATACACAAAATGATATCAAATTCATATTTCGAATCAATAATAAATATAATATGAAATAATTTTAAATTTTATTTTAAAATGTCATCTGGCAATTTTTTTATTTGATTAATTCTTACTGAATTTGCTTGTCCATACCAACCAATCATGATTCGTTATGAGATGTGACGAATTTTGTAAATTTCTAATCTAATGAATTAATGATGATTTCACCTAAATGATTAATGAAACTCTTACTGAATTAAGAACATATCCTATTATGAATGAGTGTAAGTGAAACAACCTCATCAAGAATAATATATTTTTTTAATTTAATGAAATCAGTGATACTTTCATCTAAATCGTTAATGAAACTCCTAGTGAATTAAAGACACATCTCAATAATTAATGAGTGTAAGTGAAACAACCTCATCATCAAGAACAATAATAGTAACATTAATTTATGTCAAAGAACCTCTTGGTTTCATTGCTTGTGGAATGGAACATCAAGTTTGCCAAGTTCCAAAGGTCTTAATGGACTTCAATAGACCAGCAGGGATTCACACATCAATTTTACAGAGCTTATACTCAACTTCAGACCTTCACCCCACAACTACAAACTGATGTACCTACTTTGCATCCCATGTTCCTCACCTTCGCACAACAATTTTTGTTGATGATGATGTAAGCTATTGTACTAACACAAATTGCATTGGTATGTTTTATCAACACCATTTTTGAAATCACTCTGTGTTACAAATCGCTACATCTAATTATACATCACTTGGATTCATGAACTTTGCACTGTCTTTCTTGTTCAAACATGTTATATCCTTCAAATCCTCAAATATATGGTTTTTTGGATGCTCATCTAGTTTTCACCACCTTGAATCCTCATACTTAGTTGTCTACCATACCTAATAATACTAACATTGAGTCTACTTTTCCTTATAATGCCATAGTTGGAAGCTTCATGTTCACAATGTTAGGAACATATCATGATATCTCTTACTCTATTACTACTATTGTTGAATTTGCTAAAAATTCTGAACACATCCATTGCATTGTAGTTGAATTCACTAGAACACATAACAGAAATTTGCATTGCTTTTGATGTCTGTCACATCAAAATTCTGCAAACTAGAAAGCAATTGGAAAAAAATTGGGAGCATATAAAAATTCCTGCCTTTCTGCTAGCTAACTCCTACAATATCTGACGCCAAAATAAACATTGAAAATACCTACTTAATGAAATGCTTTCAAAGAGAGAGCACATTGAACTAGTTTGTAACACACTTGGAATGTAACTACAAACCTTGAAAGCTTTGAACAATTGACACAATTATAGAGGCAGAGTTTCCCATAACTATTTGCCAATACCCTTCTCAGCTGATATACTGAAACTGACATTACCACCAACGACGGATGCTATTATATGCCCCCATGGTAAAAGCTTTAAAATTGGTATGATTTTATTCAAAAGGGGACATTGTGAGTATTACCGACCCTGCCCTTGGTTCCAAAGGGTCACGTGTGATCCAAGTTGCTACAGGAAGTTTATGCTTATCTGTAATAAATGTTGAACTGTATCCCTATAACGCTCCACTTTCCTAGGGGCTGAAACCAGTGCTTCTGTTGGAAAAAGCTTGGGATCTCATTAGTACCGTTTGTCAACAAAATGTACAAAACTCTTGAATCTGTTGAGATGCGTAGTTTAAATTACAAGCTCAGTTCCAGGAGCAACAATCTACACATCTTACCTTTTACTCATGGAATGGAGTATGGGTTGGTGCGCTTTCCAGGTAGAGAGCCAATCACAGGTCGTTTTGAGTAGTCACCCAACAAGCCCGGAAATAACCTGTTCAACAACTTCTTGGGTCTGAAAAGTGGGAACCCGCTTTTTGATTTCAGATTCTTAACAGGCTGCTGTTGTGCCTGCAGATTCCCTCGTTCTTTTTCTGCCTCTGCAAGTCGGATCTTCATGGCCGCTAAGTCACCCTTAAGTACTTTGAAATCCTCATGAACAGTCTCCCAATTCTCATCCACAGTCCGACCAGGTGAGATAGAGCCATTTGCTTCTGTGAAAGCAATTTCCTGTGAGTGAGGGAGAAGGGCCCGGACATTTTGTGGTAAGTCAACCAGCCCACCAGACATGGCTGTCCGAACTTGCTCAAAAAATAACACCTGCAATTCAAACAGCTCCACCACAGAATCACATAAGCCTCACAGAAAGAAACTCCTATAGCATTTACAACCAAACCCCATCCAGTTAGACAGCTTTCACATTTCCACCTCTAGAAAGCTTTTGACTTCCTATGCCTCTACGCTAGATAGCTTGGAAATTATTATTTAAAAGTTGAACAATTGCTGTCAAAATTGTCAATGAATATGGGCCACCCAAGACTACTGCTTGTATGCCAATCATCGCAGTGCCCGTAACAGTCAAGGCTGATTTTGTGAAAGTGAAAGCACTGACCTGCACAACAACGCGGAGAGGAAGACGATCATTTTGGCAGGCATGGACGCAAGCTTCCATTGACAGCTTCTTACAATCCATTAGTCTACTTATCCTTTTTCGATCATTCTTTGAAATTCCTGGGTGCTCCTGTCCACACAACAATTATCATCCCTCAGCAAAACCCTGGGCATCTGTTCCCCGATCCCTGCTCTCTAAACTCAACTCCAATAGCCTAACCCTAGAGAATCCTTTACTTGACAGTTGCAATCTGAACCTAAGGCCACAGACAACCAGAACTCTGCAAAACCCCTGAAGATAGACTTGCAACCACCCCCAAACATATGTATTTCAAAATGCCTGCCTCCACTGCTTCCAGTCACAACTTAAGTTCTTTACCTACTCTTCAGTTATTTGACAATGGACTCTCTGCTCGAACACATTTCAGACACAGAGCTCACAATCATGCACATGACATATCCAGTTGAATCCTACTGTTATCTGCCATCCTTGATCATGCAAGCTCCACCTCTGATGCAAGAACTACTGTTCCAGTGGTTAAAATCATCATGGAAGTGACATGACCATAATAACAAGGTAGGGGACAAGATTCTGTGGCTACAAGAGAAGACAAAAATACAAACTTGGAAGAGAGGCTTTAAGGTCACCTTGAGATACATGTCAATGGCACGGTACAACCCATCATGAATAGGGCGTGCAAAATCTGGGATAGATTCTGCAATCTGAACAAACTTCACCAAGGGCAAATTTGGATCTCTAGCAATCTCTGCCAAATAACCATCTATCAACTTTGCAACTCGAAGCTTTGAGCCATGGGTTGCAGCAGTTGACCGACGGCTATCAACCACATCAAGTTGCTCAGCTGACCGAGTCCTCCTGTGCTCAAATGGCACACGACGTGACCGCACAGGACTTGTTGGAGGGCTTGTTTCTTGCATCAAATAATGCTCCAGAATGAGTTGTACCAGGTCCACATCATACAGAGAGTCATTGGCATAAGATAGAGATGGGATCATTAGGTCATGTACTGAAGCTTCTTCAAGTTGCAGCCCAATGCGGTGAGCAAGTTCCATTTTGGAAGCCTGGGAGGCATTCAGAATGGTCGCAGACTTAAGGAGCTTCAGAAGGAAGCTGCAAGAACATGAGCCCTTCTCAGGTGGTAACAAGCTCACAAGTGATTCCAGAAGGGCTCGGTGCTTTGTTGATGTTTCAACAAAATCACCTGCCAAAGCTCCATTTAGCATCCGTGCACTGTCATGTGTCGTCTGTTCTTTTGACACTCCAGGTAACCAACGCAGGGCATAAAGCCTCAGTGCCTCCCCAACTTGATCCGGAGGCGCCCCTTTTGCCTTTATGGAAACCATCACCCTCCAGTATAAGTCAACATCTAGGTCACAAATGTCCTCTGCCCACCAGTCCTTTGGGACAGGGTGGTGCCTGCGGCTGTGACTTCCATTCCAGGGAGGGCTGCCAGGCTTGATGTCAGATGATTGTGGTAAACTGGAAGGAAGAGGCCTGGTATATGTGAAGGACCAGTCCACCTTTGATGCATCCACTGCAGTTTTGAATGAAATTGAGTCGACACACCGACTCAACAACTGTGCCCAAAATTCAATAACTTCCTCAGACTTCATTTGGGTGCAAAATATGTATGTCTTCATTTCCATATGCAACTAACATTGTGAATTTGAACACTCAAAATCAACAGCAGCCTAGCCTAAACATGACTCACATGCTCAAGGTCAATCGATCATGTGAGTACACAAATTAGACGAAATCTCTGTTATCAGCTTTTGTCCATGGAGAGATCAAGGGTCCCACTATCTCAGAAGATTTTTTTTTAATTTCCCTTCTGTCTGCCCAAAGGATAGATAAAACTTTGCATGGTCATTAAGATTAGCATATTAGCAATCACTTTAGGCAGACAGAACATAAAGTTTACAAATTTGTCAGGAGTTTCTTAGACATCTGGCCAAACCCCTGTCTGGACCAAGCTGCTGCTGGATACTTGAGGTTGAGGTTTAACCAATACGAAGACTAACCTTCAGGTCTTCCGCCCATGGCACTAGAGATTTGCTGTTTTGCAGACAGATTATACAATCCTTCCAGCCCCGGAGGATAGAGGAGTTCAAGAACACTTCCAGTTTGAAGATGAGGTTCCCTTTCTCAATGGCTTCCGACATCTCCAAATACTCAGCACCACACCGGACAGCCCCAACATTGTATGCGTTGAGTGTAAATGTGATGCCATAACAGAACTTGGCACACATCTCAAATGACTCCACACTTCCTGGGAAGTCAGGAAGCACAACCTCATCCTTGTTTATTCCCTTCTCTCCTTTCATTATTTTGTTTAGGCATTCACTCTTAGACAAAAGTGGAAACTGCCAACCACCACACCAGAAATCCATGTTAAAAGAAGAAGATGCACTCTGTTGATCAAATGGGCCATCTTTCCCCTCAACCATCTCCTGGTGTCTGAAAAAATGCTAGTAATATATTTCAGTCAAGAAAGCTCATTGTTCTCAGAACTGCCAAGTTGGGACCCAGTTTCATCATCATGAAAATGCAGTAAGTTCTCCTCCTTGTCTTGCAGCTTACTTTTGACAACTTACTATTTGCTTCAAAGTGAATTTAGATGCTTTGCTTACACCCCAAAAGAATTTCTACAAAAGCAATTTCTATGAAAATTGTTGACGGCAATAATTTGTTAACAAATCCTCTTGGTGTGATTGCAGTGCATGATGAGGTGGCCATGCAGGAACAATTGAAGAAGGGGGGACACACAATGCTTCAACTCAAAGCATTACCTTGTGTAGCAGAAACTTATGGCCATCAACTTCAATGGAGATGTCACTGACAAGATCAGAAGCTACAGCCCTGCAGCAGCTCACCAGAATCATCAGCCATTTCCCATCAGCAAGGGGCCGGACACACTTAAGAAGACAACATACTGATTGCAGAGAAATTTCTACAGTAACACTCTTTAAGGTATGTTGCATGAGTTCCAGCAAACCCAGAACTAACCCAACAAGGTTTTCTCAAGACATTCCACATCATTTCACGATTGTATACATAATTTACATGCCTCCTTCAGACTCCCGAGAGAAGAACCCTAATTGCAGAAATGGAGACACCCCCTTGCATTGTTGCCCTATGTGTACATGGAAAGCTTGGCTCCAACAGAAAACAAAAGAAACTAAATCTGAAAACAGAGAGGGGAAAAAAACCCAAAAAAAAAATTGAAAAAAAATCAAAGAATTTGCCTGAAACAACTGAAGCAGACCAGACCAGAAACTAGGAAACCGAAGGACACCCCAAGAGCCCTAACTAGAGAATCAAGAGATTTGGATTTCCTTACGTGACATTGTCGCTGGTCTGGAAGATATCAGGCTTGGACCCAAGCTTCATGAACTTCATCGTAGCCAAGAGTTGCAGCTGCTGTGTGCTCTGCAGCTGTTTTGAAACCGCAAGATCTACAACTCTTTCTTTCTTTCTTTCAAGAGAACATGCCGGAAGGGGAAAAAACACTACCACCGCAATAATATAACTAAGCACGACCGACCACCGCTCTAACAGAGAGGAGAAGGAGGACTAGACGTTAAAGCCTGAAAAGAAAACTCTCCATTGTTGTTGTCCGAGTAGACCACCAGCGTTGCAATTCCCCCCAGGCAATCCCTGAGAAAGAAGATCCTCTGTCCACTTCACACGAACTTTCCGGATCGTCGCAATCGATCATGCTTCCCAACAACAAAATCTTCTTCTACAAACCTTCTTTGATGATACGAATCCCCTGCAAGCGGAAAAGAACGTCGACGCTATCCTCCTCAGGAAAGGCTTTGAACTCCAAGCCGCTGCTCTCAGAACACATGGACATGAAGGATAAAAGAAGTACTAATGCAGGACTCCACGTCAGTCCGAGTAGCAGAATCCACAAACCGCTTCAATTGCCCAGCTATAAGTGGCAGAAGAAGATCACGGTTTGCTCGCGGATGCCGAAGATCTCCAGCTCCTCCAATACTATTGTGCCGGATCGCTCTGAATTCCTTCACTTGGTAGCGACTTGGTTTGGGCTAGGATACATCATCGCGAAGAAATTCCGAGCAGCGATGTTCAATCAATGCCGACAAGAAGAAGAAAGAAGAAGAGAACACGGTACTGACGTACTTCTGTAGCAAATTGTACGCGTGTCCGGCTAGTAATCTACAAAAGACGAGGAACTCCAAGCTTGTAAGTGATTCGAAGTATACTTGCGGAAGAAGACAGAAGGCGCTGCTTCGACGAGATAGAGAGAGAGAGAGGGCGGGCGCTTCGCTTCCTCTTTCTTCAGTCGTCGCCAGCTTCTACACTCGGATGTTATGATTACAGGGCCCGGTGTTTTTTTCGAGTCGTCATTGTTTTGTCGAGCGCCTGGCTGCAGCCGATCCAGGAGCGAATGTCCTCAGCTGATCACGCCGCCGCAGAAGTATTGCAGAGAATCTTATTCCACACAAAACAAACAGAGCCACAACTAACTGATCACCAAAGGTGGTCTTGAATCCTTGCTACACTTTCTTCAGGTCTGAAAGACAGGAACGAGAAACGGAGAGAAACACAGACAGAGAGAAAGCGAGATATGAACAAGCTACGGAATGCAACAAACAGAAGGCGATAGAAAAGCGAAGCTCATGAATCGCGTAGTTCATTCATGCTTTTTATCTTTTGTGTATACCGCTACGAGGCTACTTGCAATTCCTCCGGCAGTCTTTCCAGTACGTCTTCCAAAACAACAAAAAAACTCGAAGAAAGTACCATGGAGGAGGGAAAATAACACTGTGAATGATTGCGCGCGCGGCACAAAACTCCTTAGACTCGAACTTGCTTGCTTCCTTCTTCAGACACAAAGCCGTATGTCGATATTATAACATTTCTCCACGACAATCCACGAAAACCAGTCACCAGCTGCTAAAATCACTTGTGCTCAAATCTCCTTCAAGCTGCACCTCGAAATCCTCCTACGAAAACAACAGCAACAACAACAACCACAAAAACACACAACGGGACCATAACCTACTGACTCATCTTTTCCACTCTAAGAACAACAACGACCGGTTCCAGAGACTGACTCTCTCTCTCTCTCTCTCTCCTCCGATTCCAAAGCTTCTTCACAAAGCAACACACAGGAGCAACAAAAAAAATAATAATAATCAAGGCGGGATTCAAACTCGACTTGTTCCGCGCAAAAAACTCTCTAAACTTTGCTAATTTCCTCTCAAACTAAAAAGTCATCTAATCTCGATTCTCGAGAAACCAGAACCAAAACCCAACAACAAACGCAAAACCCGCTCTAAACTAAATATATACAACAAATGAGATCACACTCCCAAAAGGACGCCATCAACCGAAATAGACACAAAATAAATACACAAAAATAGGCATATGATCTCTCCCCCTCCCTAGTCCTCGCGACTCTTTCTCTCTCTCTCTCTCTCTCTCTCTCTCGTGTTTTCCTCGTTTGTTGACGGCCACAAGACGGGAGGGGAGCGGGAGGAAGGATGATGGAGAAGTTGGAGACGCACAGACGCGGAGGAGAAGAAGAG
>Ga0209208_10011431_pt1 | contig 11366 bp, 7 predicted proteins | sample S1TSphfallax_3_FD_187694 | JGI IMG/M metagenome (GOLD analysis project Ga0209208, IMG submission 187694) | Host-associated microbial communities from peat moss isolated from Minnesota, USA - S1T2_Fd - Sphagnum fallax MG (SPAdes) (version 2) | ecosystem: Host-associated > Plants > Peat moss >...
TTGTTGGCCAGGGTGATGCTTCTGCACAGATTCAAGCATCTGCTGCAAAGATTGTACAACCAAATCTTTATGTTGTGCCAGGAGAGATTGCTGTACATGGTATTGACAATATTCTTTTTCCTCCTGGGCTCAGGTTCTAGAGAGCTTAGATACTGGCTGACATCCATGAGTAATTTGATGTGAACTGCTACTTCAATAAAAAGTTTCAAAAACAACCATCTTCTTCCTCGACACAAACTGTGCCATGAACTCAAACAATCATCGTACCACAAGACCTACCCAAATTCATAAACAGAAAACACGATTTGGCTTGCAAATTACCACTGATTTCAAGCCAATTACTAGTAAACAAATGCAATCCTAATTTGATCAAGTCTTTACAAGAAGCTCTGTTTGCATGAACAATGTAATTAACATCTTCTGAACTCGCACATGACTCTGTTTGAAATTGCAAAAAAAGAAAATTATATGAAAGAACTGGAAGAAGAAGAGGTGAGAAATGACAGATTTCTACCCATTGGAGACATTTTCAGGAGCTGAAAAAGATTGTTTATTGTCCTGAAACACAGAATTGAGGAACATAAATGCATCAAACTAGCACTTCTCAAAGGAGGAGACATACAATGAGAGCTACATCTGGAACCAAAAACAAGAAGATGGGTGACTTATAAATACACTGATACCACAAAACTGGCTAATTCCATCATAAATACATTCCCCAAATCACATGGGTTTACTTCATATAATTAGGAATACTATAAATTGGAGTATTTTCACACGAGGAGTCAAAAAAATCATCATGAATAAAATAATAATAATAATAATAATAATATAAAATAATAATAATAATAGTTTTTGGAAAACAGAACCTGTGTAGAACTGGAACCATGTGGTGATTATTAAGTTGGGTATGATGGCCGGTATTTCAAAACTGTCACTTATGCATACCAAGTGGGTATTAATTATTAACAAAAAAAGCAAAGTAATCTGTGGGAAATTGGTAAATAGTGTATTGAAAAACAAGCAAATTGATAATAGGAGAGTCTATTTAAATTTTTTTTAATATTTAAAAAAAATGATTACTTGATACCCTCTGTGAGATTTTGTTTCAAAGAAGTGCAAAAACCTTGCCCAGCAAGTTATGAAAAAACAAGGAAGAATTGGCCAACATTAGGTTGGACTTTGGACTGATCTCTAGATATGCACAGAGAGACAAGGCCCTTGCAAAGGGCAAGTCAAGGGATAAACTTGATTAAGAATGGGAGTGACATGCCCTTTAGGGTGAGGACAAAAGTGGACTAGCCCAATGGGGGCCAATCTTGGGATCACAAAGGGGTGGGGGCCCCATGTTGACGTGGGTGTTCCAATTTGATTGCCAATTTGGGTTTGATTTTTGATATGATAAGGTGTCACTTAGAACAAAGAGTGTGCAAGAATAGGTGGAGGGTTGAAAAGTGGCTTAACGTCTCTTCAAAATGAGTCTGTTCACAAAAGTGTGTAAGAATAAGTGGAGGGTTGACGAGTGATCTCATGTATCTTCGAAATGAGTTCAAGTGTTAGACTTGCAATTGGATTGCCAGATGGAAATGGGTATTTTGGGTGATGAAACTTTGAACCATTTGGGAAGTTCACATCTGGGCTAGGTGTTTGAGACAAAATTCAAAAGCTTGTTAGGAAATTAATTTGGGATTAGGATTTCAGATGGGTGATTCATGGATATGTGGTTTGGCCAATGTGTAAATGAGTTATAATTGTTTTAAAAAGTTGAAGAGTGCAAAGACACGGCCAGAGTGAACCAACAACTAGTAATGCACTAGTTGGCCATTTTGTCCACCGGAAGGGTTGCATTTTTTCATTCGACGCCAAATGGGGTTCATGATAATCTTTTTTTTTTTTTTGGCTATTGATCATTATACTTTTTTGTTTCTTTTTTGCTTCTCGATCGTTTTTCCCCTAGACCTGATTTCACACCTTACTACCCTGCTCGCTTTCCTTTCTTCATAAGTACTACACCAACCTTGGTACCTTATTTATAATCCCTTCTTATTTATTATCCCCTACTGACATAGCTACCTTAATAACTAGTTATCCTATTGACCTAGCTACTATATTAACCACCTACCTTACTAATCTAACTACCCTATAAATTACATATCCTACTGACTTAACCACTGTACTAACTACCTACCCTACTGACCTAGCTACCCTACATACACAACCACTCTATTGACATAAGTATTTTACAAACCTAGTCATTTTGATGAGGTGACTTGTTTCTTATGTATTAACTTGCCTATTTACTGAACTACCTATTTATCTATGTGTTTTACATAGCCAAATACCTAATTAACTACCTACTTACTTTTTCCACCCCCACCCCCCCCTTTTCAATCCTACGTATCAATTTATTAAGGTTCACCTTCGTTGATGGATGATGAACATAGGTCCACAACAAGTGTGGGTTTTATGGCCCAAGGCAGGTATTGCATTTTACACCTCTTAAACAATGTGCATTAATTATCATTATGTGGGTATTACATTTTGCACTTTTCAAACAATGTGCATTAATTATCATTATGTGGGCATTGCATTTTGCACCGCTCAAATAGTGTGCATTAATCATTGTTATGTGGGTATTGCCAAAGTTTGTTTTAATATATGGGTTCATAATGCCATGTATGTATTGCATTTTGGGTTTTTGTTCAATGATGAATGTTTATAGAATAATGAATTATCTTGGTGTAGGAATTTGTCCCACTTCTTTCAATCATGGGAAGGGTTCCAAGGTCCCATTCCATTCATGTCCAAAACCCACCAAGTCCGCTTTCTCAAACAAGGACTTGGTGTGGAGGTTCGATATACGCCATGGAGGGCAAAATAAAGTGACCATTCAATTTGCTTATGTTCCATATGCTTGCATCTCGGAATTCTTGGAAGGTGAATGAGGGGATATAAACACCCTTGTGGATTGGAATGTTTATAAAAACTTTCCAAGTCAAATAGATGTTAAACAACCAAGTATCAAAAACCACCTTGGGCATACATGGTAAACATTTATGGCGTTAACCTTTTTTATTTCTTTAATTCATATACCAAAGATGTAATCATTTACATTTTGAAAGTTTTTTGGTCTAGGTATTAGTGCAGATATGGACCAAAAGACTATCACGAAAATTCAACCCACATTCGATCTATTAAACGAAGATGCCTAACATCATTTTCAATCAAATGTCTATACACACGACCTAATGTGGCTGATATCACAATTTATCATAGGGCACATACACGAATTAATGGGTCATTCGCACATGGTGAGCATGACTTGGAATCCATTTATCGTATGTTTCGTCATGCTCCATACATGTCGCAAGCATTGAAGGACCACATATGGGCCCCACTAAGCTTAGGTTACATGACCAAACAAATATATGACAAGCATAAAGCAATTTGGTGGGAACATGTGAATGCGAGTCAAAGCATGACACCAGATGATTTCATTTGGTTTCAAAACATTACATATTTGGATCAAAAACATAAGAAAGGGAGTTGGCATTTACACACCAACCCTGCAATTTCAATTCGGTCTTGAGCTCTCTAACATTTGAAAGATGTGTTCTTTTTGCAAAATGTTGGTGAAATCAATGGGATTCAAGTCCCATTTACCATAGGTATTCAAACACCAACTTAATGTGAGTCCATGCTATCATATGGTCACACTGGTGCCATTTTTATGGATGCCACATTTGGCTCAAATGACATGAAATTCCATCTATTCACCTTAATGGGGTTTGATGATCATCACACAGGTGTCCTTTTAGCCTGGATCATTATAAGTAGGCAAACAATTCAAGATCTGATCGAATGGTTGAAACCATTAAAAGATAAGATGTTATCACACATGCCACATTGAAAACCATCATGTTTTTTCCTTGATGATGCACCTCAAGAATTGAAGGCATTACGGTTAGTTCTATACCTAGTACCCATATTATATTTATTTCTTTAAATGTTGTTTGATATCTTTCATAATTTTTTTGATTACTTCAAATGCATTTAATGTTATACTAACCCCATCCACTCATGGAGATTTTATTGCATATGTGTCCTTATTAGGGTCATATGGGGTATGGACAAGGTTCCCATCTACCTTTGTTGTTGGCATGTTCTTAAAGCATGGTGCTTACGTGGTACTGAAAAAATCAAAGATGTGAAAGTGCAAGGTGGAATCCTCCAAGACCTTCATGATGTGATGTACATGTCCATCAATCATGGAGAAACAATTGATGATTTCAAAGAACATGGGAGGGTTGCTATGAGAGAAAGCCTTCATAAACATAGGCCCAGTGATGCATGGATAAATTATTTCTGGACTTATTACCATTAATTTGGTAAGTGATAATATTTATCATGGTTTAGTATTCAAAATTGTTTTGTAATAATGTTATTCATCCTTGTGCATTGTGTTTATGTTTGCAAAATTATGGATGGTGGGTGTTCGAAAAGTGCCCCATTCCAACCAAGACACCCAAGCGAGCATTGAATCATATCATGGTGCGTTGAAACGTTGGCTTGCTCTTGACACAAAAGGCCTTAGAGGGCGTATGATTGACTGGTTGGTGTGGCGATTAACAACAACCATTACACGCCACTATATGCACACATTGAAAATGACAAAAAACGATTTCATAAAAAACAATGTTATGGAGGCCATTATTACATGAAGTGTGGAAAAGGTAGCCCTTATTCCATTCACCCATGTGTACCAACCAACCTTTGAGAGTGATGGAGCTTGGGGCATACAAAGCCAACGCCTTCTTAATGTTATTTACGTGATGAAATTCCCATTCACCGAAATATTTTGTTGCACATGTGAATGGGCATTGTGAAAGAACATGTGTAAACACCAAATTGTGGTCATTCTCACATGCACAGACATTTTTCAAGAGGATATCATTCATTACTGTGGAACATGGTATGGATCACATCGTGGAGGGTTGGGTCACATGTTTACGGACCCACAACATATTCCAAATGATATGGAGTCCAATGATGATGACGAAGATGGACATCTTGAAGGTGATGATGGGATCATGGAATTTGATGGGCTAATGAGCATGGAGCAAAATGATCTCCCTATGGGTGCCATTGTAAGGTTTAATGACACAATAAATTCATCAACCCCAATGGAAATGGATCTTGCACAATTGGTCATTATAATGTAAAAAATCACAAATGGATGTAAAGAAGGCAATGTGACACTTTGTGAACATGCCACCTCACGCATGAAAGTATTGACATGCAATATTCATAACATACGGCTCACAAAGGCAAATGCAATTATACACCCAGGATTGGTGTTACACCATGTAAAAGATGGATTGGGAAATAATGTCAACTAGCTCAAAGATTGGCATGAAACAATGCTCAATCACACAAATGTACGTGTAAACGATGTCATGAATAAATGTGTCAATTACTAATCAAGATTGTTGCCATTGGTAATAATTTTTTTATTTTAGAATCAATTTTGTATGGAGGAAACCATAGCCCAAATTCTTTGAACATCATGTATTCAACACACCCATGAAGTCTAATATGGCACAAAGGTTATTATTGTTTCCAAGTAATAAACACAAACAATGTGAAATGCAAAAACACAAGGATAGTGACAATATCAATGTTAAATGCAAGTATTATAACTAGGCCCTAAAATCCCAGTTGGTAGAAGTAAGTACAAGTGCAAGTATTGTAATTAAGCCCTAAAATTCCAATTGGTAAAGGTAAGTACGGGTGCAGGTATTACAATAAAGCCCCAAAATTCCAGTTGGTGGAGGCAAGTATGGGTGTAGGTATTGTAATGAAGCCCCAAAATTCTAGTTGGTAAAGGTAAGTACAAGTTCAAGTATTGCAACAAAGCCTCAAAATTCAAGTTGGTAAAGGTAAGTATGGGTGCAATATTGCAATGAAACCCCAAAATTCTAGTTGGTAGAAGTAAGTATAAGCTTGGATATTACAAGTTTAAATGAAGAGTTAACTTTAAATGCACTACCCACGCTTCAAAAGAACCCATCTAGATGGTTTGGATACCTTTAAGTGAAGACCTAGCCTTAAACATAATACCCACATGCAAAGTCGCTTTGAAATAACCCAACCCTATATGCAATACTTGCATTCAATGTCATTCCGAAATTGCGCATGTGGGGTTTAAGCCTCTTTAAATGAAGATCCTACCCTAAATGCAAAATTCGCATTTTGGGTCACTCCAAAATTACGCATGTAGGGTTTAAGCCTCTTTAAATGAAAATCCTACCCTAAATGCAATATTCGCATTTTGGGTCACTCCAAAATTACGCATGTAGGGTTTAAGCCTCTTTAAATGAAAATCCTACCCTAAATGCAATATTCGCATTTTGGGTCACTCCAAAATTACGCATGTGGGGTTTAAGCCTTTTTAAATGAAAATCCTACCCTAAATGCAATATTCGCATTTTGGGTCACTCCGGAATTACGCATGTGGGGTTTAAGTTTCTTTAAATGAAGATCTTAACCTAAATGCAATACCCGCATTTTGGGTCATTCCGAAATTACTCATGTGGGGTTTAAACCTCTTTAAATGAAAATCCTAACCTAAATGCAATACCCGCATTTTGGGTCACTCCAAAATAATTCATTCATTTCAAAATAGTATGCTAACAAAGGTATGTATAGAGGTTGAAATTGTTGACTAGGAGTTCCATGATTCTTACTTTGTTTCATTGAATTTGAAAAAAAGTTGTATTGTTTGTGGAACAAATAGTACAATGACACTTGTGATCAAGTTTATTTTGGTGTAAGAAATTTTCATGGAAAAGTTGAATTAATAATCTATAACATGGAATAATTATCTTAAATAGTGATTTTAATAACTTATTAAAATAAAAATGTAGTTAAATTAATCAATCAAATGTGAAATTAATCAATCTAATTTTTAGATCCAACTTTTTATTATCCAAGTAAATAAAGTTAAATCAAATGATTAGTTAATTATTTTAAATAAATAAATGACTATCTAATTCTTCATAATTAATCATTTAAATTTTCCAAAATCGTGGTCTATTACTTATTTACTTATATGTTTTTTTTAATAATCCATTAATTATCAAAAGTATTTTACATGAAATTGGGGGGAAATTTATAGGGTTTAGACATATGTGAAACAATACAATTTCATTCTATATCTTCTTCAAAGATATGAAAAAATTAAGTTGGAAAAATCACACAAAGGTAAGAAGCAAACCTTATGTGAAAACCCAACTTTAAATGCAATACAAAGTTTGTTGAAATTAAAAAATTAAAAGTTCAAGCTTAATTTTTTTTTTAATGATGTATAATATTGGTTAAAAACTTGGTCCAAATATATTGTTATTTATAACACATTATATATAAATAATGATATTATGGAATTATATTAATTTCAATACATATTAATTTTAAATTATATAAAATTATATATATACCTATGGTTATGTATATTGTAATTATTTTTAATGAACTTTTTTTTTAATGCGAATTTTAAAATTCCAAAATATTAATAACTAAGTATAAAAATGTTGATAAGTTCTTAGAAGCTATGCCAGAGTTTATGTGGATTTGGAAGCTTTGTGAGGGCCAAGTTGTTATGTAATGTTTTTGACACCATTAGGAGCTGAAACATGACTTGATTATCCAAAAAACACAATAATGTTCATAAAAAAAACCAAGAATCTGTAGCCTTGACAAATTATTAGCTTCAACAAAAGTTCATTGCCAAGGTTGTAAGATTGACTAAAGTGTCAACATTGACCAAATTAAACAACTTAGCCTAAACATGAATAATAGGTTAATAAGCTACTTGTTAAGTAACCTAATTAACTACCTAATAGGGTACCTACATAATATAGGCCTATTGTGTAGTTTATTCATTAATGTAGGCCTTTTAAGTTAATATCTTAGATGGTTTATGTAAGTACTGAAAGTGGTTGAACTTATTATATAAACATATTAGTTATATAGGGTGTTTACTAACCTAGGCCACGTAATCCTAATAAGCATTTATGATAGTTTAATGTCTATTCTTATTATATTATAACATATAAAATTTGAATTGAAAAAATTATTAAAAAGAAAACACATTTTTTCATATAATTGTTATAAGTATATACTATTGGATTATAATTCAAATTTATAGTTTGGGAAACCCTAAATTAATTAACATTTTATTTATAAATCTATAATAAATAAAATAAATCTACAATGCATTTCAGGGGGAATTTATATGCAAAATAATACAATATATATTTTAAAATAAAGTGAAAGAAATCAACTTGGAGATATTAACAAATGGTAAGAGACATACCTTCTTTTGTGTTTTGTTACAAATTTTATTTAGTTATTAATAAAATTAAGGCTAAATTTATAAATAGTGAAAGTAAGTACATGTGTGAACATTGCAAAATTATATGAAATCTTAACCTTAAATGCAATAGTTATATCCCAATTCATTTCAAAATAACCCATAGGTGATTAAGGTAAAACTTGTAGTGAAATCGTAACCTTAAATGCAAAGGCCTAAATGCAATACCTGCATGTAAATTCATACTAAAATAATCCATAAATGTCACAACCTTAGCCTTAGGCTTACGATTAAGGCAAAAGGCTTGTAAGGTTGCGAGCCAAGAGGGAAGCCCGAGAGTCACATCACATGCTCCAGGGAGTGTGAAAAGTATGAGGGAATGAACCCTCTAACTCCCAAGGTAACTCCCCACTTTGGGAGATGGAGTCCCGGTGGACTCACAAATCTTCAGAAGGTAATTGCAAGGGTCAAAATTCAATAGCTCAAAGAGTTCTTTATATCATTGCAAATCTCTTGGAATGTAGATGTCTAAGATGGCTCATATTGCCCGTTTGGACATCTGAAACACAAGTTTGGCCAAAAGAAGGGTTGGGAGTGAAATTGGCAATTTGACTTCTGACCACTAAAAGTTGGGAACCGACCCTATTTCGTTGCATGCAGGTGGCCTGCGACATGTCGTCGGAAAGTTCTCGACAAGGGCTACAACTTTGCTTCAAACCTCATCTCAATCTGAGGTTTGCACGCAAAGTTATGGGGCTCAAGAATTGCAGGAGTCCCAACTTTAGCAATTTCGGGACTTTCATTTGGGAGTCTTGGGACAAAAAACCATTTGGATGTGGGCCCCGTGGGTAGCCACAAAGTATACTATAAGGAGGAAGGTGGTGGCTTCCCCCAAGTTTAAGTTGTGGTGAATCTTGTGAGTCCGAGTTACTTGTGGTTCATCCTAACACCAAAAGTGTTCCAATAATGCACTAACCAACTTGTTGCTTGGTTTTGTGCAGGTCCATGTGAATGAATAGGTGCTTGTCAATCTTTCCAGTCCCATCCTGAAGCTCCAACATGCCCCTCTACCCTTTTAAAATGTTGCGAGCTAAGAAACATGCCCAACTTTTGATTCTTTTGTTGTTTCCTATTTGGGATTCACATTTGAGTCCCTTAAGGAGTTGGAAGTGCATCAATAAGTGATTGAAGCAAACCTTATGTGAAGACCCAACCCCAATTGCAATATCTACATGTAATGTCATTTCAAAATAACTAATAAGTGGTTTGTGTACCCAAAATATGGTTTTTCTATATACTTAAATTAATTATTATTTTGAATTAACTTTATGACAAAATGTGGGTTTTGTAATGAATGTAAAAAACAAGCAACTATTATGGGACCCTATATGTGGGTATTGCAGTGAATGTAAAAAACCAACAACTACTATGGGATCCTATATGCGGGTAATGTAATGAATGTAAAAAACTAACGACTATTATGCGTTCCTATATGCGAGTATTGCAATGAATGTAAAAAACCAGCGACTATTATGCAATCCTATATGTGGGTATTGCAATGAATGTAAAAAACTAATGACTATTATGTGATCTTATATGTGGGTATTGTAATGAATGTAAAAAATCGATGACTATTATGCGATCCTATATGTGGGTATTGCAATGAATGTAAAAAACCAACGATTATTATGTGATCATATATGTGGGTATTGCAATGAATGTAAAAAACCAACAATTATTATGCGATCCTATATGTGAGTATTGCAATGAATGTAAAAACCAATGACTATTATGGGATTTTATATGCGGGTATTACATATATGAAATGATTTTATGGAATTTATAATAGAAAATGATGTAGGTATTATATGTTTAAAATGTGTATATTGTTTTAAATTTTTTTAAATGATGTGAGTCTTATTACATTAGATGTAAATATTGCACAATGTTCATTTTGATTTTTATAAACCTTAGACAAATTAATGTCACCTATTCATATGGGCCTATTTAACGTTTGATTTTTACATCTTTATTATTAAGAAAATTATGACAAAAAAACCATATATGATTAACCATATACCCATCAAACAAATGTGACTAAAAGAAAATATTATATTGATAAAAGACGTACAAAAATGGGTGGATGAAAAATTGTTAAAGACCCCAATGAAAAAAATAAAAATCCATGACATATCAGAGGACCAAAGTTCAAAATTTGGGTAGTCCAAAAAATAAAAGGGCTAAAAAAACCTAGCTAACTATATAAAATGAAAACTTGAAACCATATCAGTATCTACAACCCCGTGTTTAGCTCGATAAGCAGCTACTACATTTGTAGCCTTTATTACATGATGAAGAGTGTAAAAATGACGATGTTGCATCTCAACTTGAATTGCATTTGTAACAAACTTTTCCTTTGTTGCCTCCTAAACGTTATAAATACCCAAATACCACCAAATTAAACCCTAAGAAACCTTAGATGAAACAAAATTATAAAAATACAATAAACATTGATTATGATTATTTCTTACTTTCCATGAACCATTCTAGATTCATGAAAATACAATACATTTGTTAATTGTTTTGTCCAACTTGCTTTCTTTGACTTTTGATCCCAATTTTTTACATCCCATGCCATTTTCAATCGTTGTGCATACACATAACAAGTGGATTGAATAATCTCTTGTAAATTTTCATCCTTCTCCATCCGTGATGTTGCGTTTTGAGGCACACTTCCCACGCCCCATGCATTAAGACCCAATACCTACAACAGTTGCTCTAAAGCTGATTTGACCAATGTTGGTTTTGGGAATGGTGGACATTGTTTTGCAAGAGTTACCAGCTTATCTCACTCTTATTGTGTTTTAGCACAAGTGTGATTAACAGGCTTTTGATCATTCCTCCTTTGCATAGCCATGGCATTTCCCAATATTCGAACATTCATTTTACCATATTCTTGATGTCAAGGACCTCCTATAGAAGTTGAAGGCCTCCC
>Ga0209208_10011432_pt1 | contig 11366 bp, 6 predicted proteins | sample S1TSphfallax_3_FD_187694 | JGI IMG/M metagenome (GOLD analysis project Ga0209208, IMG submission 187694) | Host-associated microbial communities from peat moss isolated from Minnesota, USA - S1T2_Fd - Sphagnum fallax MG (SPAdes) (version 2) | ecosystem: Host-associated > Plants > Peat moss >...
TTTAATTTTTTTTTTTTTTTTTTTTTTTCAATTATGCAACCCGCATAACTATTATCAGAAACAAGAGTAGCTTGACCGTGGCTATTTTGAAGCTTGGGTTTTTAAAAAAAATTGGAACTCAAACTCAATGTCAATTTTTTATTTTTTTTGGTTTTTTTTCGGCGGCACCTTCCAACTACTCTCGGCATTGGAAATAGTTCTGCAATGATGGATTTGACCCCTAGCTTGAACTTGGGTTCAATCTAAAACATGAGTCCAAGTTTAGGGTTTTTTTGGGGAACCTAAGATTGACCTTAGGTTTTTTATGCATTTTGAGTTACTTTTGACGTTAAAAAAAAAAGGTAGTTTGTGAATATTCTAACCCGAGCATGAGTTTAGATCCAAATTTGGTCAAATTATGTGTTTTTTAGACCTCCAAGGTGTCAAGTAACTTGGCCAAGGCCGTTTCAAAGCTTGGGTTTTTTTTTTTCCCTTTTGGAATTCAAGCTTGAGCTCAGGTTTCCTACACCTTCCGAGCCATTCTTGGCATTGAGAGTAGCTCAACATTGATGGATTTGAATCCTAACTTGAGCTTGGGTCCAATTTAAAACCATAGTTCAAGCTTAGGTTTTTTTTTTTTTGAGGGGAACCCGAGTTCAAGCTTGGATTTCATATGTCCTTTTTGAGCTACTTTCGGCGCTGAAAGTAGGTTGGTTTATGAAGATTTTAGTTTGAGCATGAATTCAAGTCCAAATTTGGTCAAATTTGAATTTGTTTATGTTTTTTTAAGACCTCCAAGCTACTTTTGACATCAATAGTAACATGAATTTAGTTTACAAAGTTGAGCTTAAACACGACTCCATGTTTGGACCCAAGTTCAAACTTGGCCTTTAAAAAACAAAACTACATCTGAGATATTCTTGGTGCCAAGAGTAGGTAAGAGCTGAGAGTAGTTTGGAGGTGTGTGTTGAGCCAATTTAAAGTTCATCAATAACTTTTTGTGTTGGAGTTAACAAAATTTTAAAATTTCTTCAATTGTTGTTGTAGGACAACTTGATACAAGTTGTCACTAGAAACCCCATCATGGATACCACATAAGTAGATACAAAAGTGACTTTATCTCATTACATTTCTATTCTCAATTATGTGTTGCATTATACATTATATTTCTCTTGTAGACTTTTTAGGTTTCAATGGATCCTCGTACTTTTGACATGTTATCCCTTAAGAGGAAAATCCAAGCAAATTAAAAGAACTTTGACCCAAAATCAACTAGCATACACCTAAAACTAGCATATAAGTTTTATTGATTTTGATTTGAAAACATAACCTTGATTATAAACAAAGTACAAAATGTTTACTACTTTGATTTTCAACAATTCAATCAACATTTTTACCACACAAAACCCATTTTTACATGGCATAAACATGGTAAAATATGCCAGTTAATGACACTTGCTACTTTTTTGGAAAATACCCATAAGTTATGCCTTAATATATTGGATTCATGAATATTATTTAAATTAATGATCAACAATTAAAAGTTTTTTAACTTCATTGCATAATATTGAAGAATCATATGTTTTAATATGAATTAAAATTATTTTTTTGAGATGCAAGTATTGGAAAATATGTGTTTAGTTTTGCAAAATAAAGTTGCAAGTACATGAAAGTAAAATATCAAGTAAAATTATTTTACTTTCAAGTTGATAAAGCCCTAATGTGTATGAATATAGTCTCAACTTTTCATATTATGGTCATAATCTATCAAAGTGTCAATGTAAACATATGTTGGAAAATTTAATCAACCAATCAATTTAAAACATATTTTCCATTCACTTTTTTGATATAGATATTCTTAAAAATTTATGTTCAATTTACAATAAACTCGATGAAATGTTCTATGATTTCAAAATGCAATTTAAATAGGTTTTAAATATCTCCACTTTTTTTACATAGAAAATTTTCAAACTTTATGTTCAATTTACAATAAACTCAATGAAACATTTTATGACTTCAAAATGCAATTTAAATAGGTTTTAAATATCTTTTTGAATGTGAATGTTGAAAAGAGATATGTTTTTTAATTTTAATTTTCGTAGGACTACTTTTTTAGTATAATTTATCATGCTTGTCCATACCCTACAAGCTTTGAAGTTTTGTCTTTTAAGCCATGAAATTTTGGGTCTAAAAATTAATGTTCACTACTACACATATTGAATCTAAATTCTTCTTGGCATGACACTTTAGTTCTTCTAAATTTCAATGGTGTTGTTGAATTACATTCCAAATATAGTAAATAGAGTTAATCTCCATAGTTGTTGTGTTCACATCATTGGAACCCATTTTGGACCTTGGTGTACCCCATGGTGTGGTTTCTTTTTCACCATTCGAATTTGTCATTATGTCTTCCAAGAATGTTGTAATCATAGGTATGGTTTCCTTTTCATCATATTTTTTGTCATTCTATTCTTTGAACATGTTGGGGAGCTTTAGGATCAAAATTGTTTCTTGGTCATTTTTGTTGTAATATTGATTCATTTATTTTCTTGTCTACTTAGAATCTGAGGAAGTAATCACATTGTAGATGAAATCACATTCTAAATTTTTTATTCCTAAGGTGTGTTGGCCATGGATTGTTTCCAAGAGGTTGGCACAAGTTGTTCAAAAACTCTGGTATAAACATCTTTATCATTGTCCCATATAATCTTGCAAAGTGATTAAAAGATGGCAAGTATCCAACCTCTATTTAGTATGCATATACACTTTTTAATTCTCTTTTAGTTATAAATGGGTATAAGTCCAAGTTTGCTAGTATTCAACAAGAATGTTGTGGATATGGATACGATGACATGTTGCAAATGAATGCAATTTAAATTATGTTACTTTGATTTTTTATTTCAAGTTTATATAGAAGAAACTAAATTGGATGCTCAAAATAATTCGCATTTGTAAACATTTTTGTTTAGTGACATTTGTAAGTGTCCAATCAATTTTTGTATTTATTGCTATCATGAAAGCTGCTAGATGTGTATTGGACCACTTGCATGGGATTGAAAACCTTAAAATATTTACAAATGGCAAAATGACTCCAAAGGTCATAACAACTACATATGTTTGAACAATCACAAAATCTATTTACAAATCTTGTTTTAAATTCCTATGAAAAATCAAGCACATAAAATTTCCACGATGTATTTATTTACAATACCTTGTTCTTGGATTCAAATGTTTCATTCCCCTTATAATTTTGCCTTCATTGGTGCCATTTGAAAGTAGGTTGTTGTCTATATAGGTCATGTGTCCAATTTATGGCCTTCACCCAATATGACTTCTCGATTTCATTGTACTTTCAACATTAGACCTTGTCTCCAAGATGTTTGGTATGTAATCTATTGTATTTAATAGGCGATCACATACATTGCATCCATTTTAATTCTTGCAATTTGAAGGTATTGAACACCACTTAGCTTGGCCATGTGGATGTGTTGGTGTCATGGAAGAATATTTTATTGTGTTAGGGAATATTCATCCATGTCATAAAATTTGTAAGAGAATATATTCTTTCATGTGGACAAAATTTATTGAAAATATTTTTTCTTGTTCATTGAACCTCGCTCACCACTCACCTATTCACGAAATAACATCCCCAACATATTGTTTAAATGAACCAATTTGACTAACAATTACAAGGAAAAGGTCGATAAAATTTTAATCATGTTAAATTTTTGTTTTATCAATGTTTGAGGAATTAAACCAAAATATTGAATCAAAACTAGTTGGACCACCCAAAAAGAAGATGTTGAATTTGTGTGTACTAAATGTGTTATTAATGAACTTTCATTTAAAAACATTACAAAGGTCCCATTAAAGGTTTTATGACTATTTTTCAATTATATCCCTCATTGCATATATAAATTATTAAATTAAAAATATAAAAAACATTTCATCATTTTCAATTATATCATTTTATTTTATTATTTGGGGTAACAATCTTCAAAACCATAGTCATAAGTCATGAACCAATAAAGGATTTTCATCCTTGAATTACAATTTTATATCCATTGAGTAAAATGTGTAGAAGATTTAAGTATATTCTTCAATGCCAGAGAGATATTTCAATATACCTATGGGGTGCATCCACACTAACAAAAACCACCCCTACCACTTGGTGAATGTTTTTTGGAATATATTTAAGATATTTCATTTTTAAGCTGAAAAAATCATTAAAATTTTCCTTTGACCTAAAAAGATGTTACATTATACTATTAGTGAAGAATGTTAAAAGGAATCTCCCCTAAAAATATGTCATGTTAAAATAATCTCCCAAAAAAAAAAATTGTATAATGTTTTTAGAGGATTGGTTATGATGTTTATTGAATGTTTTTGAAGGCTTTATCCTCAACTTAGATTCATTCCAAATCATACCACATGTTTCCATGATATATTTTTAAAATTGTCATGTACAAACATTAAAAATTTGCAACATTAGTACAAAATTTGACATTAAAACATGAAAAACCAAACAATGGTTACACTTGTGGCTTTTGTTAGTGTGGGTGTACCCTACGATTTGATGATATTTCAACATAAATTTTTATACATTCAAAGTAAATATGCCCATCTACAACTATAAACAAATATTTCCATGTAATGTCATTTTTCCATTCAACAAAAACATTGATCTATAGACTTAAAGATGGTATTTATTTTTCATTGTCCAAAAATCATTGCACATATGAATAAAATAATCATGTAATTGGTTATCTTGTGCATAACCTCATCACCAAAACAAATTTTCTTTGAAAGTTAATCCATAACTTTTGTAGTTAAAAAAAAACCAATGTAGATTCAAGTAACAAAAACTCAAAGGACCATTAATTAAACACATGACCCATTTTCTTTCTTGTTTCAAAAAATAAGCAATAAAAACTTAAGAAATTAAGACATGTGAATATAAAAACATTAAAAAAAATTCCTACAAAGAAACCAAACACATGTATATATAAATAGTCTTGATTATTGATACCATTCTGCAAATGTTAAGTATAAACATAACAAACTTGGGCAAAACATTTAAATTTGAAATTTAATAGGTGTTGATGTTTTCCAAAACATTCGTCTGGGGTTACTAAGAGGATGAAAAATAAAATTCATTCTAGATGCTAGCATAATACAACATAAAGATATTGAAGCATTCCTCCCCCCTTCTACTATTGGAAACTTTTGCTCTAGGTCCAACTAGCTATCATGTTTGGCTTGATTTTTGCTATCTTATTTTTGCTTTTAACTTCATGAATCAAGTGTTTCAAATGCCCATAAAAAGAAGAAAAAATTCTAGTGCTTTGTTAAATTCAAATAAATTCATTTGACATTTCAAGTCCATGAGATGTTGCAACCTTCACCATGTTGTGAACAATCAACATATATTTGCAATTTTCCTGTTGTATTTGAGTTTTGTGCAACCTTCAATTGATCATGTTTGGATTCAATTTTTGTTATGTCATTTTTGCACCTTGGGCATGGAAGGTTTTTATGTGGAAAACCTAGAAAAAAAAACCCACAATTTATTTGAAATTTTTGATGCCAACTTGACCAAAATGTTTTGGCACCAACAATTTAAAATCAATTACTTTTTGTATTGGAATTATAATGTTGAACATCCAAATGCAAAGTGCCTTATGCTTTGGTCGCCTTAAAAAATCTATGTATTGTTAAGTGATATTGCACATTAACTAGGTATTGTAACATTAACCATGATTTCTTTGAAAAATCACCATGACAATCACTTTTCTAGATTGCTTGAGTCAATATGAATATACAACAAGAAAACTATTTTGTGCCATGTGGGGTCACTTTATTATGTTCATAATTCAAATCATAAAATGGATAGTACATTTATATCAAGTTCCATGTATAACATGATTATAACATGCATTTATTTTTTAGTTTTTTAATATTGAAATTGTGGCACTATTTAAAATATTGTGAAAGTTCATGTTAAGCCTAGAAACATATTATGTTCATCATGTGTAACATGAACATGTCATTTTGTGTTGTTTGATATTTGTTCAACAAACAATATTGAATTGGTGCCATTTATCCTACTCCCAATAATAAACAAGTATAAGAAGTTGTGAATTAAGTAAGTTAACATACCAAAGTTTAATTTACATCCAGATGTTTTCTGTTGTTCCAACAATTTTTTGTTTTTCTATATGTAGTCAAAACATTACAATGTATTAGAAAGCATGATCAATATCAATGTTATTCATGAGAAACTACACATGATATAAGTTTAATTTGACATTTAATCAGTTACCAATCATTGTGGCACTTGTAAAAATAACTAAAAATCATAAGCTTTTAAATCAAATTATCATTATTTGCATTTTCACAATTTAATTAAAAGATCAAACTAATTTAGTTAATGGATAAGGCCTAAGGGAGGTTACTTCCATTTTTTTTTGATGACATGCAAAAAAAAAGGTGCAACTTAATGAAAAATAAAAAATAAAATCCACTTCAATGTAAATAGGGTGTCAAGAATTAGATTATGAAAACATACTTAAAATAAGCTTAAAATATTTTCAATTTTAATAGAATGTTTTCTTAATATTTGATTATTTTGTAGCATAACAAAAAAAACCCCATTTGTTTCATGTGTTTATATGTATAAAAATTAATGTCCTCAAGGTTAGGATTCATGGCTAAATCTAATTAACATTGATTAAAAAATCTATTATTGAACATTGAAAAAGAAGGGTTACATGTTGAATTTGTAGTTTCCAATTTGAAATCATGATTTATAATAATAATAATAAATACCTGTTCAACAATGGTTTTGAAAATAGCAACATGGCCTCTATCAACAACACGTTGTTCATTTATCTTCTTTTGTTGTGTTTTATCTTCTTGTATCAATTTGATTCTTTGGCATTCAATTTGAGCAGCATGCCATCCATTCACATATTCTTGATTAAGCTTCTTCACCACATGAGTAAAAGGATTGGATAAACAATCCTTTGACATGTTAATATGTGAATGTAAATGTGTGTTCTTGAAATCCATGAGAGAATTTGCCATGTTGGAAAATAGTTTAATAGTTTTTAAGTCTTGACTTGTTGTAGGTCGTGGATATATTGTTTGGCAAACCTTTGAATCTATTCAAGTCCAAACATAATGTCAAGGTTTTATTATTTAAATTTTAAAATATTCATTATTAAGTTGATAGAACACATTTTAGAAAATGGGTCATGAATGACATGCTTTAGCAATTAAAAATAAATAAATCTAGTAATCAAAATGTGTACTTAACATGGACACTACAACAAGTTTGGGTTCTATTATAAATATATAGATTGTAGATTACTCAAAGAAAATACAATGATATACATGTAAAAGTAAATTGTTAATTTTTTCCTTCGGATAATTCTATGGTTTTCATCTACAAACATTTCAAAATATAAAATGAGGAGAAGTTTCAATTCACATTTGATTTGTTATTCCAAATATATGGTATCCTATCGTAGGATAAGGAAAGTAACCAAGTTAACGAAATAAACAAACACATTTGAATGATCATTCCTTTATCATGAATTAGTTCAATAAAAACATACAAGTATATGGTATGATTTGGACACACCATTACTCTCCATTTCTTTCTTTGGCTTTTGCTTATGATGATATTGATGAACAAGGTCTCGTTCCACAATTGATATAATTTTTGTAACCAACTTCCTTCGATTAGTATTAGTTGTTTCCAATTTCCTTTTCATTTGTCTAAGAAAACGTTCCTTGACGAAGCACAAAAAAATATTTTTAATGAAATCAAACATGGTTCATGATAACACACCAATTTTCTTGTTGTCATTTTTTTTTTGATGAAATCATTGCATCAAAATAATTGGTTAACGACATGAGAAAATAAAATAAAATAACATAAACATTGATATGTAAAAAATTCAAAGGTTAAATATTTCAATTTGGTTGTTGGGCCTATAAATTGATTTTAGGACAAGTTTGGCAAAGGTGTCATAATTAATATGCAAGGGTAGAATAATAACACCTTTGATTTAGACACATGTTTACCTTTTGCATTGCCATTTCAAAACAATGGATATGCCAATGATGCCTTTCATGTTCTTTCTTTGTAGCACATGCTCTTCGATCTGCTGCCTACATAGAAACCTCATCGCATGTAATTTGTATGCATTTTCTATTTGACAAGAAGTTTTTGAAAGGATTTGAACACTAATATCATTTAAAGTGAAAATTTTGATGTATTTTAAAGAGAGGAATGCAAGTGGTTGAACAAATGAATAAAGAAATTTCAAATTCTACACATTTTGATTTATATTCATGTAAAAATCAAAGTACAAACCCAATTAAGTTGAACGAGTAAGGCCATGTTTTTCTTTCTTTGCGATTCAAAAAACTCATTTTCTAGACTTGTAATCCGATGTTGTTGATCTTTTTTCCACACACCCTACAACACTTGAAAAATCAACATAGAAAATAAAAATTAGACATACACATTATGCAATCAATAGTTGATATTTTATAATAAAAATTCTTGACAAGCTAGCGGTTACATTTTCAATTTGGAAATCAATTTTCACCGCAAAATACATATGTATAACATTGCATGGTCAAACATTTGTTTGTTAAGTGTGCATGTAAACTAATTATTTAGAAAAGCTTTCATTATACTTGATATGATTATTGCAAGGGAAAGTGGAATAAATGTATCCTTTAGACTCACAACAATATGAAATTGGCCATATATATACATATTAGTTGTGGTTGTTTGATTGATGTTGAATAAATAAATTTATTGATGAATACAATGTAAGAATAACTATTTCATAGTTCCCTTTCCATTGGATATAACAAACTCATGTGCATATATGTTATAGGTAACCCATAAAATTAAAAAGTAAGTTTGTTGTCATGTACATGATCCTTTTGTATCTAGTTTGGGGTTTGTGATGAACTTATTTCACCTTCAAATGATCTAATGCTTTGGTTTTTTGTTTTCGTTTGCAATCACGATAATGTTGCACTTGTTGTGAAGCAAAATACATCTCTTGAGCTCGAACCTAGAATCATGTCATCCTCAAAACAAATTGTTGCACTTATGACATTCATGCAAAAAGTATTATATATATTTATTTAGCACAATAGATACACAAACATATTTTGATTATTAGGTTTTATGTTGGCATTGTTTGGAGTCATGTTTTTGGCAAACATGGTCATAGTAGAGCTGAAATGTATTGGAATAAATAACGGGGATATTTTTTTTGAAAAATCCATTTGAAAATAAATATTTCTTCATTCCTTTTCAATTAGATCCACAACTTTGACTTTCCATGTTTGACAACACATTTCCAACATGAGATTGTTGAAACAATTCAAAAAAAACAATTATAAATCCACTATTTAAAAAAACAGAGGCATTCATTCACATATCTATTAATCATTCCATTAATAGATTTTAATTTCACACACAACAATACAAAAGCTATTTGTAGACCATTCATATGTCCTAACTTTAATTTATGTACTAGTTGAAACAATTGAACTTGAATAAAATTTCTCATTTTAGTTTTTCGTATGGCAAGACTTTTGAGGTTATCCATACATGGTTTAACCTAACATGGTCCAAACAATGTACATACATTTCATGAAACTATGAATAGTCTCCTTAAACATTACTTACATAAGAAAGCTCAGTAATTATGAGATTTTAGGTAGGAAAAAACCTGTAGGATGCGATTTGTTCGCATTTTTCCATAACTTTGATGTGGTTTGTATGCATGATTCCATGATGTCTTGTCCTTACTAGGAGTACAATCCATCCGTTCTTCATGAATCTATTCAAATAATAAGGATTACATTTGCTTACTTTGAGCTTTCCAATGTTATAACAAATGCAATCTATTTTAATTGATTCACAATAGATTGACTTCATGAATGCATCAACAAATGTTAAACTAGAGTGAGGGGTTTCCAATTCTTTGACTGAGATTGCGCCATAGTGAGTCCAGATAGCTTCTTCAATGACACATTGAACTTAAACTTAAGAGCACTTTTCAACAAGATTCATAGCTTCTTTAATCATCTTTTAATAGCAAAAGAATCATTTTTTTGATTTTCTGATCCATCTTTTGAGTTTATTGCATGTCTAATGGAATCATAAGTAAGAGAATGTTATATAAAGTTGTGATTATGGATGAGGTTTATAGATTGCTCTCCTTGCCCCTCAAGATACATGTTGAATAACTGACAAAAGAGTGAAGGATTCCAATCAAATCTTAAGTTATTGCCATGTACAATTGTTTGCTTATACATGCTCACATATATGAAAGAAACAAAAAATAATGAAATTCTAAACTAAAATTCAATATGAGGTTCAAGGTGATGGATGTGGAAAAACCAAGGAAAATAAATAAATTAGTACCTTAGCACACGTCACCTGAGGAGGCTTAGAAAGAGCAAGAGTCTCCAGAATTTTCAGCTTCAAATGCATGTGCCGTTTCTTTCTCTCCTCCACCCACTTGGATGTAGTATTTGTGGACATTATTCTAAAATCTGCAACTTTGAGATCAATCGAAAGAACATAGAAATTTATCGTCGTCTTCCTCACTGGTTTGGATATATATATATCCAAACAACTTGAGTTAAAGATCCAACCATGACTTTGCCCTAACTTTCCTGGTTCTATGAAAACCCATTTCACCACATAGATTGATTCTCATCCTCAAAGAAGAAAATCTCTGTTCCATAATTCACATTTTCTGTACTTAAAAATAAAATCCCGCCTATATGAAGTGGTAAAATTTGTGCATATGTGATGTATCAATTGTCCTCTTCCATCTCCACACCCCCTTGAAATTAATTAATCAATCATTCCCAAGATTTGCAAACGGTTCCTGAATTCAGCAAGTTTGAACAAACTCGTATGCACCAAAATCAAAACTCGCATAAGCCATGTTCCCAACATAACAATTACTTCAATGTTCAACACTTGAATGGTTTTCAGGCTCTGACATTACCCATGTCCCAGTGTTTGTGTAAATCCCATTTGTTGTTGGATCTCCAAATACTTCAAGCAACTCCCGCCCCCCCCAAAAAAACAACTACAGGATATGTAAAAGGGCAAAAAAAATTCCTTCCACCAAAGTGGTTAGGTCATCTTCCTTTTATAATAATACCCCCTCCATGACAATTCGAGTTCTGCACTGCTGCACACTACAAGTGTTCGATCAACTATTTATTTTATTTTTTCCTTAAGTTTCCATATGATTTTCAATAATATCTTTATTTACTATGTCAATGTCAAATTTAATCTGAATTAATTTACATTTCATGTACATAAAAAA
>Ga0209208_10011433_pt1 | contig 11365 bp, 14 predicted proteins | sample S1TSphfallax_3_FD_187694 | JGI IMG/M metagenome (GOLD analysis project Ga0209208, IMG submission 187694) | Host-associated microbial communities from peat moss isolated from Minnesota, USA - S1T2_Fd - Sphagnum fallax MG (SPAdes) (version 2) | ecosystem: Host-associated > Plants > Peat moss >...
TCTCATTCACAAGTGTCCTCTCCCCTGGTTCTTAGTAATCAAGAGGTTCAAAATCACAGGACCTTCACTTGGCAAGTCTGTTCAGGGCACCAATGTTTTTGGGTAAAGTGTCAGGGTTGGTATAAGGTAATGTTGGCCCACCCCATAATGTGATTTTATGTAGGCTACAAGTCTTTTCAAATTGGTCACAGGAAATGTCTCTTGCCCTGCTATCTTTATTTTTGGGTCATCATCATCACATGTGGGGGTTTGCAGGAATCTAAGCTGTATGGTGCACACTTCAAAGAAATTGGTGTTGATTCTGCTAAGGCCACTAAGATCACCTTTGGCGACTCTGATGACGAGTAATCCAGCTGTTCTTTTAACACTTCCTTTGAAGAAGCTGGTGTTAAATTCTTTGAGAAAACATATCAGCTCATTTATGCTGTGGGCCTTAGGGTGAAATCTTAGCAACAATAATCCCTGTATGGCTGAAGCTCCATCTACCTATTCCTTTCAGGCCCCTCAAAATATGGTTTATCATCAGGAGAAGTTGGATACCTTTAGCCTTGTTATTAGGTTATCTCTCAATTTTATTCAGGTTAATCTGAAAATTAATTATGGAGAAATTTTTATCACTGGTGATGATATCATCAGGAGATGACGAGCTGTATTCTGCCTGTGGTGGTACCTTCCAGTTTTGATTTTCCTTCAAGGATTTTTGTCTAGTGACTGTAAAATGGTTATTGTTTTGCATTTCAATCATCGGAAGCTGACCAACTCTCTGGAAGGGATTTTTCCCCTTTCATAACACCTGTCCAGAGCATAATCATGAAGTGCATTTGTGCAACATTGGACTGTTTTGCTTTGACATTTCAACAAGCAGTGCCTTGAATAACGAATTGCCTAAACTTGAAACCAATATCATTTTGGATCTGCAATAGATGACCATGCTGGGTGGTCATAACTGGCAACAATCCAATGCTTGGTTGCCAACTGCAGACGCTGGAAATCTGCAGACTTGACTATGGACTACCAGTTGCAAATATATCTGATGGTGTCACCAATTGTCTTGTTTTGGAACATTATCTGAAACTTCCTTTGATGAGTAATTTTATGGTATTGTATCTGTTCGGAAGCAGGTGGTTGTAATTTTGCAAGTGCAATTATGTAGACTTTTTTCACATATCTTCATTGGGAAATTTTACATCTGCTGCATTATACTCCTCATGAAAAGATATGTTAATCTTCTTGACTGCTTGTGCACCAACGAAATTTTCAAAGGCTGTGCAAAGTATCACATCTTTTCCCACCAATTGCAGTCAGACTCCTATCCACAGCCTGGTGTATTCTTCTTGATTTCTAGTTTTTACCTTACACTTGTCATAACACAATTTTCTTTGAGCAAGAAGAATGGCACTCTGGACTGTAAACTCCATAATCACACAAATGTGATTTGTTGGTTAAAATGAAATTGGCTCTCAATTTCTTAGATCTATGGATGCAAGAGGTCTTCCCTTACATCATTGAAAATGGGGCAAAGTGGATCCAATTAACTTGTTGAGATCAGAGATTTTCTTCAGAAGAGCTCAAACCCTGGCAAAAAGCATGCAAGAGTCTGAAGAAAATGTGATTCATGCGAAAGCTTTTTCTCTAATTAGGCATGTACATGTGACATCATCTCCATCTTCTCACTAGATTGGTCAACTTGGGGCACATCTTGTGAAATAACAGCAGTGTAGAAAGAGAAATGAATAATAAAAAACTTACAACTTCCAGGCACACAATCTGATGGTCTCATTCTGTATCTTCTCTCAAAACAGTTGTCTCAAGTACTTAGTATGTCAAACTGTGGCATTCAACTAGGTGAGCTCCCTGTGATTGCATTTTTCTTCTATCTTTACTCTAGTTTTGAAAAATGTGCATCAATTAGTGGCATGCTAACCTTGAGCTGAACTGGCAAGAGCACGAGCACGAGCTCGCTCAAGTGCTTTGAGCTTGTTAGCCTCCATGCGAGCACGCTGTTGTTGTTGAATCTCCTGCTCACTCTCTTTTGTCCCTTCTTCACCTACTGTTAGTCTGAGCTTGGTAGACTCCACATGAACAAACTGTTGTTCTTGAATCTCCTGCTGACTGTCTTCAATTCCTTCACCCACTATCAATTTGCGCTTGGTAGACTCAACATGGAGATCTTGAGGCTTTTCCTGTCTGTAAGCACCTTCTTCTGCAGCCTGCTAACAATCACCCAGATCCAAACAGTAAGTTCTTTGATGCTACAGAAGCAGAAATGTGGGATCGACACCAGGGTATATATAACATGGGGGCTATTGAAGGGCAATGGCTGTACCTGTTGGAGAAACTCATCCAAAACATCAAGTGGTGGATCAGCAGGTTCCTCTGGTCTATGAACACCATCCTCCCACCCTCCAAGTAAGTCCCCTGCATGTTCCAGCTGAATCTTCAGATGTGGATGTAGAGGACCCTCTACAATTCAGATAATGCTCAAAGAGCTGGAAATTCTCTCTGTGAGCCTTGACTTAGTTTATATCTGGCCTTTAGATTATCCTCTGCAAGTTTTACCTTAAGAGATATCAAATTTCACAGAATTAGACATGTTCTTTGATGTAGTTGTCTCTCTTGGTGAATTGGTCAAGATATTCTCAAACCCATTCCCTTACAATTTGCATAAGACATACAAAAAAGATTAAATCTCAAACTTTTCTCAAAGTTGGAGAAATCACCTTCCCGGGATTTGCTTAGGATTCAATCTCAACTCAGACCAAATAATGCAGCCAATATCAATTACAGCTTTTGTGCCCAAAGAACCTGCACACTGGTCCTAAAACCTTTTAGAACAGAAATGTGAGAAGAAGTATAACAGCCAACCTTGATCAGGCATTACATCTTCATTGAAGTCCATAGAACCTCCTTGATCATTGGCACCATCCACTACTTGAAGTTCCTCGCCTCTTGATACTTGATCCCGGAGCTCCTTCATGCACATCTGTTGAAACAATAAATGACCCCTTGCCCCCAGACGGCACTTATTAAACAAAATGGGGTTTAGGGTTTAGGGCCTGGTTGCTGCATTTTCCATCAAGTACAATGGTACTTCTTACTTGAACCTTGAATTATGAGGAACCTAATGGTACAGGTACAATGCTGCTTGAAATACAACTGTAGAGGGGAAAAGAACATACACGAACTCGCTTGTTGGCACCCAATTTCTCCACTTTTGCAACAAATTGAGAGTAAGAGTAGTAGGGTAGCAATCGCGCATGCCAACGCCTATAGGCTTCCAACAAGCTCTTCAGATCCTCCACCTGAATGCACATCCAAATGCAAATCCTTCCTCACCATGCCTCAATCTCGAAAGGTCCCTCATCACGCCACCCATCTACCGTGCTTCCTTCACATGCAGAGGGAGAGAGAGAGAGAGAGAGAAGAGACCTGCACTCAATCCCTCTCAGGAAGAAGAAAGATAGTCAGAAAGGAACACTATACCTCATGGCCTCGTCCTTTGATAGTGACCTGCTGCGGCAACTTCTCGAGCACATACCCTAGACCCTCGCGTGAAAGCAGAAGATCTGGTGTGAGCTTAGGCACCTTATGACGTTGCCGTGGCACTGCAGCTTTCCCGCCGGATGATCCTGCTGCAGTACTACTACCCCGCCGATCAGTTTCCACTCTTCCATCTTGTGGCTTCAAGGTTGCTTCAAGGAGGTCAGCACTACTGCTCCCCGGTGCCTGCGATGAGAGAGCTGCTGCAGGCACTGCGGTACAGTCTCTTGCCCAATGTCCTTTGCCCCTGCACTTGTAACACCCCGTCGGCTGTCCAACACCCGCCATCCACCCCTTCCTTGATCCTCTCTCTCTCTCTCTCTCTCTCTCTCTCTCGGTCCCTTTCCCTCCACCCTTGTCTTACAGTTCTTGTAAGCTTCTATGATTCCTCAAATTTTCTATGGCTTCCAGCTCGCTTCTTCGATCCTCAAAACTACTCTACTACGCTGCTCCAACCCTCAAAGATTTGGAACAAATCCGTTGCCAATTTGCGAGGAAGAGGCGACGTCGCGAAAGCTCTTCGCGCGCACTTGGAGTGCTCTCTCTCTCTCTCTCTCTCTCTCTGTGCAATGGCGCGAAGTAAAGCATTGTCGTGTTCCCTAAGTGCTCAAAGATGTTCCCGAAGTTCACTTCCATGTTCTACAAGCTCCCTTTCGTGCACTGTAATCGGAGGCCTACTACAGTTACATTGTGAGTTCTGGACCGTCGGATAAATGGTAGCTACTCTATATTACCCAGATTATCCCCTGATCGAACGGTCATGAATTACCAATCGCAGACGATTTCTGGCCGACGAAAAATGCCTCATTAATTCTGAACCGCTGGATGATAGCACGGTTGATCTCTTTTGTGCCGGAGTAAGTCCTCTCATCTGACGGTCCAAAAATGACGATCTAACCCACAAAAGTACACCATCGATTCTGAGTCGTCAGATGATAGATAAGGTTGTGTAGTCGGGCCGGAGCAGGTCCTAACATCTGACGGTCCAAAACTGACGATTGGGGGCGTTTCCGGCATTCATAACGCACTTTCAAAACTGGACCGTCAGATTGACTAGTCTGTGCTTTCTTGCCGGAGCGGCCATTCATCTGACGGTCCACAGCTTGACAATCTTCTGACCTACGGTCATCAATGGTAAACCCTAGGTTTACTATCTTTCACCGGAATTAGAATCTTATCCATCCAACGGTCTCAAACTGACGATCGGGAAGGTTTTCAGGGATGCAAATGCACGTTCAATTCTGGACCGTCAGATGATGGACAGCTATGGGTGTATCTCAAGTTTCCTAGCATCTGACGTTCCGGAACTGACAATCACGGAGGGCTTACGTTGCACCTTCAATCCTGGACCGTCGGATGGGAATTGTGTTGAGCACTTGTGGGTTTTTGGTCCAAAATTATGTCCAAAATTGAATGCAACAATGCATTTTCAATCATGCATTGAATTGTTAGTGGTAATTTGCCAATAATCAATGATCTATTTGTCATTTTTGGAAGAAATCCAATTTAAATTCTAATACTGAGTAAGGTAATCAAGTATGTGAATTACTAATAATGGGTGGGAGGATATAAATATTTTGTCCATGTAATAGGATTGCAATAATATATTAAAGGTATAATCAATGCAAGTGGATAGTGATGATACCAAAAATGTAAACAAATAGTAAAAAACAAAAAAATGTATTAAAAAAATTACTGGAATGTAATGACAATGTAATCATTGTATGAATTTTTTATAGGCCTCTGATTGAGTTCCAAGGATTGATTGGGTACTATATATGTGTCTTTTGGAATTCCAACTAAATGGGTATTATAGATGCATCCTTTGGAGTTCCAAAAATTAGGATTTTTCAATAAGCAATTCATGTACTCCTTTGTTCAACTTCAACCTTAATTCATATCAGAAAGTTTATTGAACCACAAATTATTGCCAATAATGGTATTTTGGTTTCTCTTTCAATTGTTGGGACGTCTTTTTTTCTATTATCATAGACATTTTGTGGTTTCAAGGCTGGGCCTATAATTTGACGATTCATAGGTTGTTTTATCACTTTGTTCCTAAAATCTTGTGGCACCCAAGCTCACATGCTTGGAGTGGCATAGTGTTGTCTACTATGTTCCATATATTTTGTTAAAAGGAGGTTCTAGAGGGTTACCAAATCCTCCATCAACACATCCTTCGATAAACTCTTTTTTTTTCTCTCTCTTCTGGAATGGGTTTTTTCAAACTTGCCCATTTTTGGAAGAAATCCATGGCATGTGTAAACATTGCCCAATGGTAGTCTTCCATATCCTCCTTTGTAATCTTCAAAGTTTGTTTGAACAATGTAAAAGTTTTTTTGTCAATCTTTGCATTTGCCCATTGCCATGTTGCCCATTGATTTATTTTGTCAATTTGATTTTCCTATTCTAATCCCCACATTCTAATTTTTAACAATTTCTTGAACAAGTTTAGTAAGGTGGGATCTCTTGGATATTCCAGAGGCATTTTTAACATTTCGCTTATTCTATGTAGTATGCTTGAGATCAAAGTGTATTCAATCATAGTTTCCAAGGTGTTTGGTGTGACCATTGCTATGAATTTTCTTCTTGCCATTGTATAATATATGTTTAGAAATCACAAATGGGTTATAGCCATAAAAAAGTTGGAGCTATGCAGTTCTAGTGGAAAGGGGCAAAAAATGTAGTTTGATTATTCAAATAGTAAAAACGCTCCTAGACAGAAGAAGTTCAAAATACTAAATTCAAATAAAAAACAAGTTGAAATGGTATAAAGAATGGGTGATCTCATACTGTCTCAATTTTTAATTGGAACATACATCTTGGAGATGAACAAATGGTGTTTTGGTTGACAAATCTCAAATATATTAATTCACTTGGTCTGTCAGTCAATTAGTGACAGGGCTTGGGAAGGGGGGTTTTGTGTTCCCGCGAGCTCAGCGCTGTAGGCAGGACAGTGGCAACGGATTCTAAATGAAGGTGGGCCAGCACGGGCGGGCTGGGCACGGGAGAGGGGCAGGCCGGGGAGATCAGGTTTTGACCGGGGGCTCTGGAAGCTTCTGAGCCTCCTGGCAGATCTCCTTTCCTCCAAGGCTGCAAACCTCTCCAGTCCACCTAACGATGCACTTCTGTAATCATGAGAATTTCGGCAGTTGCAGCTGATGCACCAGCAGATTCAAGCCTGGGAGTAAAAGGCTAAAGAGATCCTTAGCATCTACAAATTGTACTACAATACTGCCAACAGCACAACCAGCTGACCGACACCACCTTTTTCCCACAGGGGGCTGGACCTTCCAAGTCCATTTAGGGCCCCTGGCTACCACCATTTAGCCATTGGTGACAGTGCAGCTCACCTCCCTGCAGCTCCTCATGCACATCTTGCAAAACGCTGCGTCTGCTGTGAACGCCGCTTCCAGGAACAGGTTGTTTGCCGCTGACCGCCATCGGAACTATCTGGACCGCATGTCCATCGCAACTCGGCAGTAGCAGCGGGACCGCGACCGTGAGCAGCACGCAGAGGGTCATGCCCGGTTGACAGACCAACAGCAACAGCGAGACCGTGACCGCGAGCAGCACGCAAAGGCCCATGCCCGGTTGACACACCAGGAGCGGCAATAAGAGCCACGCCACAACCGCGAGCAACAGGCGAAGGCATGTGCTCGGTTGACATACCAGCAGCGCTAGTAACAACGGGACCGCGACCACGAGCGACATCGGTAGGCACAGGGTCAACAAGATTTGCACACAGCAGCCTGCGTCCCCCTTTCAAAATTTGATGAGGCCAGTGTTTCGGTGCTTGACATAGGGGGTAGGATAGCTGAATGTCAGCATTGCCGAGCTATGATTTGGCCTGATGAGGCTTCCCGAGGACACGCAAACCTTTGTTGTGCTAAAGGTAAATCTTGCAGCTGTGAGGCCCTCTTCCCCATTCCTCCTCCTCAACCATTGCAGGACCTGTTCACTTCTGAGCCTGCCCCTGGTGCACGCCTCCCCCCTACCACCGTATCTTTTCGCAAGCACATCCGGAAATACAATTCCTCCTTGCCATAGCCTCCTCTGGCATTAACATCTAGTCACCCGCAAATGGGGTCAGTATGATTGCCATAAGGGGCATTGTGCATCATTTGTTGGGGCCATTGGCACCTCCTCAAGGGAGCCCCCATCAGTTTGCCCAGTTGTATATCATAGACAATGCGGATGCTCAGGCTACTGCCCGTTTTGTTGCTCTCGGTCAAAGCAACATAGACCTGGATCGTCGCACTTTATAGGAATAACAGTAGATGTTTTTGGGGAACAATGTCTATGTTTAGCGCTTTATGCAGGCCATGGATTTGCCCCCTAATACCTAGCTAACTATGAGATTGTCATCCGTGTTCATGGCAACATTGACCGCCGCCACTACAACGCCCCCACATCCAGCGAGGTGGCCGGCCTGATGCCTGGTGAGTGAATGGGGTGGCTGCATGGCTGCTTTTTGGTGCCCCATTTTGCGTTGTTTTTTATGGTGTTGGTCGTCTTAATTGCTACGTTCCTCGACAACACGTTCCTTCCATCATCCAAGTAATTGTCCCGGCTGTGCCTGATTTATCTTCCCTTTTGTGTCTGCTCACAGGCGATGGTGATAGCAATCCACGAGACATCAGGGTGCGGGTTAGGGGCGGGGGGTTATGGAGGATTAGTGATGCCCACTGTGCTTATGACCCTTTGCATTTTGTCCTGTTCCACCCACACGGAGAGCCCGGCTGGCACCCAAATATTATTGGTGCTACCCCTGCAGTTGTGGATGGGCTAAGCGTTGAGGACAAGCAACAGCAGCCATCTGAAGATGAGCAGCAGCCTGATGCGGAGCCGGCAGTGGACCTCGAGCGTGGTGGAGGTAGGGGCCGTGGTAGGGGCCGAGGCAGAGGAGTTGCCGCAGGGCGCATCGCTCGCAAGGTTATTGCCAGGGAATACGCGGCTTACTTCATGCATGACCGCAACCCTCCCACCAACAGCACGTTCACTCATGGCAAGAAGCTATATCAAGAGTGGGTGGTTGACCAGTACTCCAAGGTTGAGGGGTAGCAGCTGCGGTGGGTGCGCCTCAACCAGACCACCCTGCGTGCTGACCAATATAAAGGAATGGTAGATGCCATGCAACAAGATGGGGCTAACAGCACCAACTTTGGGCGCATGGTGGTCCTTCCAACCACTTTTGTTGGTAGCCCCCGCCACATGAACCAGCTCTACCAGGATTCCATGGCCTTGGTCAGAAATTTTGGGAAACCTGACCTATTCATAACCATGACGTGCAACCCAAATTGGCCAGAGATTCTGCATGAGCTGAGGCCTAGGGAGGAAGCTAATGACCGTCCTGACTTGACATCCAAGGTGTTCAACATGAAACTCAATGCCCTCCTCAAAGACCTTTTGCATAATGGTGTTTTAGGCATTGCGGTGGCGGACATCCATGTGGTAGAATGGCAGAAGCGGGGCTTGCCGCACGGTCACATTTTGATCATTCTACGTAGCCAAGACAAGCCGCGTGACAGCAGCGATTATGACCGGATCGTGTGTGCTGAACTTCTAGACAAATCCACCCACCTCGAGCTTTACAACATTGTGACATCTCGCATGTTGCATGGGCCCTGTGGGGCCTTACATCCCTCATGGGCTTGCATGGTGAATGGGGCTTGCAGCAAGGGTTATCCCAAGACTTTCCAGCCCCAAACTGAGGACTCCACTGGCAGCTACCCAACCTACCAGCGATGGGACGATGGTAGGACCTTCACCCACCCCACGTAAGTGCAATTGTTGGAAATTTGGCAAGTGAGTTGTTGTCCTGTGCACCTAACCATAAGTGTTGTGTCTGAATCTGCCCTAGAAACTCATTTCTTCCAAATTCTTAGGCGTCCCAAACTTCACCTCAAGCATGATGATGTGAAAGAAGGGTGAAGCCAAACCTGCGAGAAAGGGACCAAAGCAGCTTAAAACCAGATGCTTCACATCATCATCACGTGGTGTCCTTTGGACGCCAAGGTGACTGACAACTTCTTGTTGCTGCCCCCTCCCCTTTGCAGCTCGGGCTTTGTCTTTGACAACCGTTGGGTCATCCCGTACAACCCCTACCTGACCATGCGGTACCAGTGCCACATCAATGTTGAGGTCTACAGCTCCATCACGGTTGTGAAATACCTTTACAAGTATGTTTACAAGGGTCACGACCGTGCTTTGGAAGTGGTGCAGCCGGAAGCTGGGGCTTTATCGGCTACAGCGCCTCAGGCGGCTACAGGTGGGGTCGATGGGAACAATGTGCCTGCCGCCCGGGATGAAATCCAAAATTACCTCGATGTGCGGTATGTTAGTTCCAACGAAGCTTGCCATCGGCTTTTTGCCTTTGACTTGCATGGCATGCACCCTAATGTTTATCGCTTGGCTGTTCATCTTCCTAATGAGCAGACCACTTACTTTCCTGAGGGGACCACGGTTGGGGAAGCCATGATGCGCAACAACTCCACCGCTTTGACTGGGTGGTGTGACGTCAACCGAAAGGCCAAATCTGAATACATGGCTACAGCCACTTTGGCTCACAACAGCAACGACCCTGCACCACCATTGTTTGCTGCGCTGACCACACTATACCCTGATTATCCCGAAATCGCTATGTGGAGCAAATCCAAAAAGGTGTGGCACCTTTGGAAAAGGGCAGCGGGGCGGCGAGGTGCAAGCTGAAACAATCATGTCACATTAGGAAATGTGGGGCGCATGTACTTTGTGCAACCCTCAGAGGGCAAGCGTTATTATCTACGAGTTTTGCTTACCCACGTTGCAGGGGCCACATGCTTTGAGGACCTCATAACTACCCACCGACCCCACATGCCTACCATAGTTGTGCACCCCACTTTTAAAGCTGCCTGCCTTGCACGTGGCTTGTTGCAAGATGATGCTGAATGGGACCAATGCCTTTCATAAGTTGCTAACGTGCAACTGCCCAGAAGTTTGCGGCAGCTTTTTGCCAGCTTGCTGATTTTCAACAATGTCACTAATCCTAGGCGGTTGTGGGATAGGCATAAGGGAGCCCTTACGGAGGATTTCGTGCACCAAGCACGCCAAGTGAATGGCCAATAGGCCTCCACAAAGGAAGTGTATATTGTAAGCTTCCCTTTCGTTGGGTTGTGATGGTATAAGTTGTGTTATGTTGTCTTCTTTGAACTACTGCCTGGAAACTTCTCTATTGAATGGCCGATTGTTGGATTCAATGTACCAAAAAACGGATCCCTCAGCATCATTCCGCACATTTCATTTAATGATTCTTACCACATATTGGTGCTGCAAATCCCACTGGATTGCGTTTGCTGAACCTAAGGCCAAGCTCCTCCAGGTGGTGCCCAACGAGTTACTAGATCCTATTGCAGACTAGATTTCCTTACCAGCTGTAAGCATGAATAACTGTGCCTTTCTAGATTATAACCCCCCCCCTGCCCCCGATTACGTCGCGTAGGTAACGCCCAACCGGCAGCTGGACCAGGCCATCCTTGACCAGGGCTTGCGGGAAGTGGAGCAACTGCTACAGGCCCAAGGGGGGAAAACCCTAGAGGATTTTGAGTTGCCTATCCATGCACAGCTGGCTGCCCTGGGGGACGTCGCTGTATCCGAGGAGCGGGCCAAGTACAATGTGACACAGCAAGCTCAGCAACTTGCTCGGGATGTGCCTTTGCTAAATCAGCACCAACACTCCATTTACGACAATGTCATTGACGCGGTCCATGACCCCAGGCCGATGGACAAAACCTTTTTTGTTGATGGGCTGGGAGGGGCTAGCAAGACTTTCCTTTACGGGTGCCTA
>Ga0209208_10011434_pt1 | contig 11364 bp, 4 predicted proteins | sample S1TSphfallax_3_FD_187694 | JGI IMG/M metagenome (GOLD analysis project Ga0209208, IMG submission 187694) | Host-associated microbial communities from peat moss isolated from Minnesota, USA - S1T2_Fd - Sphagnum fallax MG (SPAdes) (version 2) | ecosystem: Host-associated > Plants > Peat moss >...
ATGTGTCTTCATCTTCTTCTTCTTCTTCTGTCAACACCCAATTTGATGAAGTTCTTCCTCAACTTGGAAATTATGAATCCACAGCAGATTTCTACTCTAGATACCAAAATCCCAGCAGCAGCAGGCCCATGGGTGGTGCTGGTGGCTCCAGCTACTATGGAGTTTATAGTGGATATAACAGCCAAGAAGCATATTCCCACAACAGCTTGAAGAAACCAGAGAGCTTAGCTTTAGCTTCTGCAGCTGCAGCATGGTCTGCTGCACATGCAACTTTCTATGGAGGAGCAAATGCTGAAGGCACGATGGGTAATAAATGACTTTCTTTCTCTTTTGAACTTTTTTTTCCCCTCTTTTTTGTTGTATTCCATTTTATGTGGTGAGATGTGGTGTGCAGTCAGATGGATTTCTTGGATAGCAGAACTTGGGGAGTTGAGGAACTCACAATTTGTGGAGTTTTGGAAATTTTTGTGGCAGCTGGAGCATGTGGATATACAAATGTCTATAGTGAGGGCTATGGCACCAAAACAGTGGCACTGAGCACTGCAATGTTCAACGATGGGCTTAGCTGTGGAGCTTGCTATGAAATCAAGTGTAATGCTGTCCAGTGGTGCTTATCTGGAAACCCCTCCATCTTAGTCACAGCAACCAACTTCTGTCCTCCCAATCCCTCTGAACCCAATGATAATGGTGGCTGGTGCAACCCTCCTCTCAACCATTTTGACATGGCCCAACCTGCTTTCCTTCAAATTGCTGAGTACCAAGCTGGCATTGTTCCAGTCCTCTACCGCAAGTAAGCAAAAAAAAACTTTACAAATTCCTTTCTCACCTGAGCTTGAAGATTTTTCTCCTTTTCAGTCAGCAGTTACTCCTGATTGTCCAAAATCTCTCTGCAGGTTCTTGAACTTTTGAAGGCTTCAATTTCTGATGGGTGCTTGGCATTTCTTTTGGGGTGTTTGGATGGATGGATGGATGGGTGGGTGGGTGGTGATCTCTCATGGTAGGGTGGATTGCACAAGAAGTGGAGGGATTAGGTTCACCATCAATGGCAATCCTTACTTCAATTTGGTGCTGGTGAGCAATGTGGGTGGCTCTGGAGATGTGTGTGCAGTCTCCATGAAAGGATCCAACATGGCAAACTGGATCCCAATGTCCCGAAACTGGGGTCAGAACTGGCAATGCAACCAGGATTTTGTGGGACAATCCATCTCCTTCCTTGTCACTACTAGTGATGGCAACTCTGTAACCTCCGTGAATGCGGCACCTGCTACCTGGAGTTTTGGACAGACTTATGAAGGAGCGCAGTTCTGAAAATCAAACCCCACGCAACCAACCAACCAACTCCTGATATATAAAATTCATATTCTTCAACAGCAATGAATCTATTTTCAACAGTTTTCTGATTTGTGCTTCCTTTGTTTATTGATTTGGGATATGATTTGAATAATCACAATTGGGTTAATTTGTGCTTAAGGAATAATTAGGGCTAAACCTCAATGCTAACTTTGAGTGAGACAAATTTCCAATCAGTGCTTGCTTGTCTTTACCAGCAGCACATGCATCACAATCAAGATGTGAAGAAGTACTACTAGTTCCAAGCTTTTTCCTTGGTTTTCACCGATTTAGGATTGAACTTCTCTTGAGTGCAAAACATTTCATTTCTTGTGAAATCAGCCGTGATGATCAGTGTTTGTGTGTTTGCTCTTTACTGCTGATTGTTTCATTCATTTCACATGCTTGTTTAGGTAATACACACACTTTGTGCTATACTTACCTTGTATAGATAAACCCTAAACCCTATCTATCTTGTTCCATTGTATGTATAAATATCTATATACTAAGATAAGGTGTTTGTTTGTTGGCCTTGCCTACCAAGGCAAGAAGGATATTGTGTTTAGATTCATTATAGAGTATAGTAGCTTAAGGGATTTTATAGGCCCCTAGGTAATAATAATAGGTCTATTTTTACATGAGGATTTTTGAAAGATGATATTTTGGCTTGTGTTGAGACCTGAGATTAGTTATAGAGTTATAATATCTTGAAGGATTTTGGTTTCTTTTAGAGGATTTTTTGAAGATTATATTTTTGCATGGTGAAATATTTTAGTTTCCATAATTCTTCTTTTGCCTTGAAGATACATTTTAATGTAAATGACAAGGCCACAATGTGACACACCCCTTGTTTGTTTTGGTTGGATGTGACCACTCCATAACACTTCCAAACCATGGGCCCTTTGCTCCATATTCATACCAATGGCAAACTCTCAACAACATGGTGTGCATGTTTGGTGTTTTGCAAGTTTTGGACCAATGGAGCAAAAGACACTATTGCACATAGACTAATCATTATCAATAAAAATTAATTAAAGATTAAAACTAACTTTTTAAGCAAGGTCCCATTTAAGAATTTCTCAAGTTAACCCCACTTTCCCCCTTAGTAGTATTGGAGTGGATGACCATCATGTATGGCCACACTTGATGTTTAGGGCTTGCAAATAACATCACCCTAACATCAATAAAGTGTCCTCAATTACACTACCACAATTTCTAACACTACATGTTACCATTAATGTTGTTGTTTAAACCACCTATGATGTTCAATAATAACTAACATTAAGTTATTTTCATTGAGTTTGTGAAACAATTCACACTTACTAAGGTCATCTTCCTTTTGTCCTATTTTTTTCCCTCCCCTTTTTCTTTTTTGTCATAGTCTTACCCAGATTAATAATTAGAAATATAGAGGGAAAAAGAAATGAGTAGACACAAGGATGCATGCATTAAACATTAAGCTAATTTGTCATTTTTGAAACTTTAATTAGCATTGATGTTTGGCTTTGAGTTTATTCTTTAAAAACATATAATGTTAATTAATAATGGTTATTAACATCATCTTGTCATCCATGTCATGTTATATGCCACTTAAAATTTAATGTTGGTTAACATTTTTAATGTGAATTGGTTTTTAATTTTAACATTTTTAACACTAACCTAACACTAGAATTAACATTGGGTGTGGTCATATTTATGAGGAAGTTTAATATACATGATCCATAGTTCACATGTATTGCGCAATTGTTAAAAGACACAATTTAGACAATTTCTTATTTTGTTGGAATATAAGTTAGAAGGGTTTTGCTTCCCTATTGGATGAGACTTCAATTTTTTTCATATCATTTCCACACACATACATTGTTATTTGATTTTGGTGTTAAATTATCGTATTGGGTAAAGGAATATTATAACCAATACTAGGGGCATAACACCTATATCAAAATTCATCATAAATACTTGTAAAACTAACATAAAGTTGCCTATGAAAATAATTCAATAATTATAACATTGTTCCAAATTTCTTCATAAATTTGTGTTCCAACCCAATCTAACTTGGTTGTAGACCTTGTCCTAATGGCATAAGATGGATAAAATCCTTCTGAATCTCCTTTCAACATGCTATCATGATTTTCCTAATGTGGCATAAAAGACAGACAATATTTATACCTCAACAAAAAAATCCCCATCTTGCCTACAAACACATTTTCAAACCATATTGACTCTTTTGTAATCATTATTAGGGAGACATAATTAACAAACATAAAGCCCCAAACAACCAATAATTCCAAAAATTGATCTTTCTTATGTTTCCAATATTTTCCTAATGGCCAACTTTTCTTACACATAATTGTAACTCAAATAAACAATCAAACATACTTGACTTGGACAACAAATGTTACAAACATATCAACCCAAATTTGAATCCTTCAATACTTTCATTAGTTCCATTTATGTTGATAAGGACTTTTCTAACTCCATCTACCTAATCATTGAATTTCCTACAAAAAAATCGATGTTCAAGTATATGACATTTCACACCAAGGGCATTCTTCCCTTCAATGTGGCTACTACAACATAGATCACCATCAATGCAAAAACATAAATCTTGCTAGAAAGAACAAAATTGTGGATTGGGTACTCAATTTTTCAAAGATCGGCTTTTTATTCCCATTTTCCATTAGCCTCATTCCATCACCAACACCAACTACAACCATGCACAAGGAAAAAAAAACCAACAAAACCAATCCCAAAAACATCGTTTTTTCATAAATCAACGACATGGTTGTCACAACCTCCACGAATTGTAACACACTCCAATGAATGATAAAAGAAAAACAAGAGGTAGTTCTGAACACATAGACAAGGACAAGTGAATCCCTTTTCACACTATAAACCCTAAAAGAATAGTTGGTAACAATTTTGGGCTACAATACCATAATACAGTTGGGTGAAGTGGGTTTGAAAGTGGGAAGGAGTATTAGAATTATCTATATTAAAATCACCCTATGTATGGACCCTAGTTTGAACCTTTAAACTCACTTTCATCCCCAATTTGTTGTGTCCATAAAGTGAACAAAATTAGATTTGGTTTCATGAAAACTGGTTATTTGTTCAAAAGATTTGCAAGATCTTATTTTGACAAGGCTTTGCCTTGCCTTGATTGCTAGCTTTATATTCATGCTTGGATTTAATATATAACCCCCCTAATTCTTTTGTGGTTCTTTCATGAAACCTAGTAGTTCTTTAAGACTTTTGAAATAACATGAATTGGTGGTTCTTTGATTTTATTTTTTTCAAACTGCCTAGAATGATGGTTTTCAAATTTGAAAATGTTTCGAGATTAAAATGGATGGTTACTAACATTATCAAATACCCACCCAACATTAGCCTACTTACCCCAAAAAAAAAGCTTTTGTTGTTTCCTTTAGTGTTAGGTGTTTCTAAGAAAGAGGAACATACCTTTGTGGTATTATGGTGGTTCTTAGGATTCATATCCATGGTTTTCAAAAAATCAAAGAACTTATTTTAATATATAATCATTGTCTTCAAAAAGTTTGAAAAAAAAAGTTACCTACAAAATTGTTAGTTCTTTATAATTTCTTTTGTGAAAACTACCAATTTTCTAAGGTTTTTGAAATAACTAAGACCAATGATTCTTCGACTATGAATTTTCTTTTTAATGCTAGAACCATGCTTCTTTATAAATTCAAATAATTGTTCAACACCGGTTTCCACCTTCCATATGAATAGTTCAAGGAGTTATTAGTTGTGAATAAACCTATTTTGGACGTCAATCTAAAATCAAGGATTTTTATTTTTTTTGTTCTTTGCAATTTTGTGATATAGAAAACTCAAAATTTCCACCGAAAAATGAAATTTAAAAAAAAATTGAATTTGCTCTATCTTTTTTATTTTGAAATTTTTGGTTGAAAAACAACAAAATTTGTTGAAAAATAACCACTATCTACAACCTCACTTTTCAAACTAAGTTAAGCTTACCATGTCATCTAAGCTATGGTGGGTGGGAGTGTATTTTGTGACTTAAGCCTATTGAAACTCAATAGCTTCTTTTGCCCATACCCCTTATTTGGGCATGCAACATTGTTTCTTGAATCCAAGATGGCTTACTAATTGTTTCTCAACCCTAACAAATATACAACAAAAGGTTGGAGACTATTTAAATAAAACCATCTAGACTAATCATTTTATGTGATCAATTGAAATCAATTATCATAGTACCTATTTAGGTTTGGCATCTCATTGCTAAATAATTATTTTATTTGAACATTTGATTTTGGTACAATTTTTGTTTTTTTGAATTTTTGACAAAATTTCATTTTAATTTAAAAATATCAGCATGTTATTCATCACCAATGTTTTGTTCAAACGTTTTGTTTCATAATATAAGTTATGAACCCAAATCCTCCCTTGTAGGAAATATGGCACTAACCACTTGCATACCATCAGGCATTGAAAAATAGGGTTTATTTTTTACGTTTATTGCATACACAAAGTAAAAAAGGGAATTTCAAAAAAACCATGCAATAGAACAATGCAATTATTCGCAAGGCTACATTGTTAAGCCCATAAAAGGTATTGGATAGAGCTCATTAAGGGGTGTTTAGTGTCAAAGGAGATTTTTTTTTAAATAGTCAAGAATCCTATGGAATTTCAGCTTTAATAAATGATATATATATTTTAAATCAGCATTTAAATTTATTTTTATTTTTTGTTGAACCTAAAAAGGTACTACGATATTATATTTTGCAATGCCTTGGATCTTATGCACATATATTGACCCAAGGTCAAATTATTTATCCCATATTAACATAAACTTGACTATACTTCATCCAAAAAATATTATGCACAACATTAATGGAGTTGTTTTAAAAGATTCGATAAAACTTGGCCCATTATTAGCCCAAGTGAATCAATAGGCACTAGCATACCATGAAGGAATAAATAGGAGTGGATAGTAAACATGTTTTCATCAAGTTTAAATTCATTAGAAGATTGTTAGTTTGTTGTGATTCAATATTATATAAACCCTAGTTGAGTTGACATTAAGTTTCATTCTTACAACGTATGCCCTAAAAAATAGGCCTTGTGGGTAGGTGTGTAAATAGGTTAGGACTAATGTTGGTCAAGTTTAAGTTTGTGGCTAGATTTGGGTTTAGGTCCAAATCCAAATACATGTTGAAGATTCATTGAAAAACTAGACCTTATGATTTAATGTTTTTTTTAAAGGTCCAAATCATTGGTCCAAACATGATAATAAAAGTCAAGGATGTATCTTTAAATGATTTCTTATTTTGAAATTTTCTTAAAATATTTTTAAAATATTTTGTTTGAAAGTTGAAAAATTAAATTTGACCTAGAAAAATGTTGCAATATATTATTATGTAAATATATTTTTAATGAACCTCCCTCAAAATATGTCATGTTTAAAAAATGTTCTATTAAAAGAAATTTTTACAATGTTAAATGAATGATTTATAATATTCTATTAGCATTTATATTTGTTGCAAATCATAACACATGTTTTAATGATATATTAAAAACATTTCCATGAGTGCTTTTGAATGACATACAACGTTATTACAATTTTTGATATTTAAACATTGGTTACACTTGTTTTGACTCCTATCAATAGGTTTGCATGAAGGCTAACCTCCTATGTTTAGATAAGGTTTAAGGTTCTTAAATTTTTAAGTTTGTAGACCCAACAATGATTTTAATTAAATTTCCATTATACTTTACAAGCTCATAACTCCCACATATAAGTTTCAATTGAAGAGCTTTCAAAATCAAAGTCATGGCCCTTGAAAATACCTTCTAACTCCACATCACATGTTCAATTTGGAAGTCATTTGACCCTCATTTCTTGAGTTTTTTTGGTTAAAAGTTAATTCCTAATTTGACTTTGGACCCTTTTTGGCCATAAATTTGAGCTCAAAACTCCAAATGGAGGATGTAAGCTCACTTTCAAACAAATTTGTTCAAAACCCTTCCAATGGTATATTAGGGATTCAATTTGGATTAAGCTTACTATTTGCATTATTGTCCCCAAAATTAAAGCCTTCATAGGATTTTAATGCCCAAAGTGGGAAAAACCAGTTGGGTTTGGAACTCATTCTCCCACGCTTTTGGGAACATGACTATTGGAACATTTTCCCAACCCATTCCCTTTCTCTTATGTTAGACTTGGCCATGAGCCCAAAGCTAGGGTCACAATATAATTAACCTTGAAACCATCCCTACATTTAAGCTAAAATTGGCCATGTGTTGAACCAAAGATTGTAGGTCTTATGAAGCTTGGACCTGTCAAACACAAAAACATTAGTTAAGAAAATTCAACTTAGCCTTGGAATTGATCAATTAATTTTTTTGAAAATATTCCTTAGACCTAAAACAAAAATATCTTCCATTTTACAAAAAAAAAAACCTAAATCAAATAACTTTTCTAAAAATAAGAACCCACCAACATTAACCATGACCACTATCTATTTTTTAATTGCATAAGACACCTTTAGGTGCATAAGACTAGTTACAAAAGATTTTTTTTTTATAGTGTTAGGACAATAGGTGACTAAATACTACAAAAAGTAGATGCATGAAGATTGTATATATATAATTAAAAGTTAAGTGGGTTTTTAGTAGGTAGGTAGTAAAACCAACAACAAAGCTAATTAAAATGGTTACATAAAAAATTAAAACCAAATGAAAAAATGTTTCCATCAAGCCACCATCCATCCCTTAGTTGTTTTTGTGGTTATTGATTGATTTGGGCCACCATTATATCTTGACATAAATGGAAAGCATAGAATGTTTCACATGGCATTTAATTCAATATGTTGGTTGTGTGGGAGCTATTTGGTGTAAAATGTATAAACTAAGGGATTTTGGTTAAAACAATTTCCACCAAGATTAATATAATGGCTTATATGTTTAATTTTATATGAAGTGCCACAATTGTGGGAAACAAATTACACATGAACATTGATTACTTCTTATTGGCTAGTGACACTCATTATTTACACATTGACCACTATTGATGGGGTGGTCACAATGATTGGCTTATATGTGGCACTTGTGTTCCTTATTGTATATTGCTCAAAATTTATTGTTTATGGGTAGGGAAAGGAAAAACATTAACACTAAATTTAAATGTGGTAAATATTAAATACATTGGTGGAGATGTTTTACAAGTAATGTTCAAAACGATATTTTTAGTTTAAAACTTTTTTCCATCAACATTAATTATAGAATGGCCTACAAACAATAGTTTGGATGAAGTTCAAATTTATATAAATAATGTGAAATTTAAACTTGGAGTTGCAAATATGCACAATCCTCAAAACCTTGTAAGAAATATGATTTGCTTCAATTGATGTGTCATAATGATTATTCCAATGTGGTGGCATTTAATTGATTGTCTAAGCTTTCTTATAATATTTCATGTTTATGGGTGGGGACGGGGAAATAACTTGCACATTATTTTAAATGTGATAGACACCATTAGATGTGTGGTTGGATATGTTATATGAATAATTTAACCCATATCCTTCATTTGGGCCTCTCACAATAATTATCACATGCAATGTAATGTATTACTTGTTTTCCAATCCCATAAAGATACCAAATGAAATAATATAATGTGAGTTTTTATAAATATGCAACCATATCACCCAATCATTTATAGCCAACCAATTAAAAATAATCATTTGGGGAATTCAATGTTTTTTACAAACACTAGATTGAGACATAACCCTAGGGTTGGAAAGTAGTTTCTATGGTTGTCAATTCCCAATTTTACAATGAAATGTAAACATGAGGTGTGTTCTTTAACTTTTAAAAAAGAATAAGGCATGGGAGCTCCAAAAGTTAGCATCATACATGTTGTTGAAACTAACTTGAAATGTTTGTACTTAGCTTTTTATGTAACCAATTTTCATCAATTGTTTGTTTCGTTTCTTAAACTTTTTTCTTCACCATGATCATCAAGACATTATAAATAATAAAAAATATATTGTAACAATATTATTGGGTCATCTTTCAATTCTATTCAAGTTGACTTAAATTCTTCTTAAATTGTTTGTATGGAAAAAAATTCACTACTTATGAAAGACAATTATTTGATGTCATTGAGTTTTTATAGCTTCAACCTTCTCAAATATGTACAAGATGTGCATTTTGTTGCCATCATAATGAAATAAGATATATTTATCTAAAACACATGCAACATGGGATGGTTAAAACCATGAATTCATATGTAACATTTGTGTCTTCTAAGTTAGTTCAAGGGCATTCAAACTTTTTTGGGTTTCTTTTTTACAACATGCACATTGTTGGGTTTAATAAATTGGGCTTGTCAAGTGCTAATTCCAACCACAATTGAAGGGTACATCATGAATTAATGAACCATAGGAAGTGTAACTAGTGTTTAGTTTGATTGATTTCAAATTCTTGTACATATTTGAGATGTTTTGTTTAATTCCTACATCTTATGAATGTTTAGTACATTTATACCACAATGTTTCTAATATTTTGATGTAGCATGTGGATGAATTTGAAAGTAATCCAATAAGTGTAAAATGCTCAAACTCATTTTTAAACATTGTAATTAATTTTTAATTTACCATTTTAGAATTGTTTTAGGACAATTTAAGCATTATTTAATTACATTTTGGTCAATCTTGCACTACCATTGGGAAGCCTATTTGTAAAAAATCAAGACTCACTATTAAGACTTTCAAGGTGCACATTTGATTCATTAATTTGTGATTCTATCTTGAAGCAACATTCGAGGACGACAAGTAGCCAATTTGAACTAGTTGGTACATGACATGTAACAACCTTTGCATGCTTGATTCCAAAGGAATTCATCTTATTGTTGACAATAATATAAAAACTAGATGCGAAATAAGTGGATTCAATATCTAGGGTTATATGGATGGGGATTTGCCTTTTATTAACATGTTTGCATACCCATTATGAACAAGAACATTTCCAATAATTAAAGTCAGACACATTTTTTAACACAAATTTTTAACGTGTATAATTGTATTAGATCTATTTTAGTGACCCATTTGGCATTTGTGATTACCAAATTGGTTAACCACATAAATTTTGCACAAATACCTACCTTTACTTTCAATCCCTTGCCTTTAACACCAAATAATGAAATAATTACAATTGGTTCCAACTATATATGGCCAATTCTTACTCATAGAATGTTTATAGGTTCATTGTAATGGGGTTCCCATTGACTTGTTAGGAGAAAAAATAAACCTTACTAGTTGATTCATTTTTTACTAGACAATAAAAATAGAGGAATTCTACTCATGTTTCCTTGGATTGGTATTTGTCATTTATTCCATAACAATGTTGATTCATCTATTCCTCCCTATATTTCCATAGAGTTCCCTAACTTTTGACAATAAAAAAAGTTGTGAATAACAAATTTAGTAAGGCATGCCCTTAATTTTATCACCTTAAAGGTTTAGCTAGCAAAATTTACCTTTCCTATCATGTTTTCTAATACATACATCATACATGAAGGCCTTTTGCATAAATGATTAACAAGAAATTTAGTGTAACATGTGGGAATTTTAGAATTGCACTTTGGTTCAAAAATACCTAAATGTGTCATCAAATAATGGAGTTATACATGTGAAATATGAATGTTGTCTTACATTAGGTTAGTGCAATGCAAAAAATGAAAATTAAACTATTTTGAAATCATGTTCAATTAAAATTTGAAGATTGTCTTAAAAAATTTACAAAAAATTAAACTATAATTTTTCTATTTCAATGACATCACCAAAAAAAACATGGAATTTGGGTTCAATTTTGCACCTTTGGGTAGATGCAAGTTAGGGTGGCTAAAAAGTGGCAAGAATCCCAATCTCACAAGTCCATATTTTAACATTAAAATAAAAAAAAAGTTAAAAAACCAATGTTAAGTGGGCCCTATGTGGTGATTAATTAAATAATAAAATCCATAGGAAAGGTTGCCCATCTAGATAACTT
>Ga0209208_10011435_pt1 | contig 11363 bp, 5 predicted proteins | sample S1TSphfallax_3_FD_187694 | JGI IMG/M metagenome (GOLD analysis project Ga0209208, IMG submission 187694) | Host-associated microbial communities from peat moss isolated from Minnesota, USA - S1T2_Fd - Sphagnum fallax MG (SPAdes) (version 2) | ecosystem: Host-associated > Plants > Peat moss >...
CTGAGAATCATAGAAAGATGGAGAGAAGTCTCCTGAATGTACAGCAACATCTGCATGTGTTCATGGCTTCACTGCCAACACAAGTGAGGGATTCACTGAATGATGATCCAGAGATGCAGAAACTGTTCAGAATAGGGCTGGACCAGGAGGAACCCAGTTTGGGAAGAGAAAGTATAACCGAGGAGCAAGAAGAGATGGATGGTGGATTATTGAAGGAGCAGAAAGAGGAAACGTCAATCAACTTTTTCTGAAGGTGGTGCCTGATAGAATGACGGAAACTCTTGTGAACTTAATATTTCAACACATAACCTGGTACAAAGATCACAAGCAACTGGTGAAGTGCATATGACATTGAGTGGTTGACCCAGTTGGGCTACAACCACCTCACTACTATGAACCAGTGACAGTTTTTCAAAGATCCCATTGGTAGTGCTCACACCAATTCCATTGAAAGACCGTGGATGCATGTGAAGAGATCTCTAAAACAATGAACTAGAAAAGAGCTACTAGACAAACATTTTGGAAAATTCGTGAGGCATAGAAGATTTCTCAAGTGAAATGGCAATGGTACAAATGTAAAGATTGCACAGAGAAAAATTGCATGTGCAAATTTAAACACTGCATGTTCACCACCAAGAGGTATGTGCCCATTAGGAATTGAGACAATATGAGGTAGCCCATCACACTTTACATTGTCTATACCATTTTAAACTATTTTTTATTTTCATTCACTCTTTCAACCTATATATTTGCATATAGGACTATTCTTGCTATTTGTATAATCAAATTGCATTCTTTCCCCTTTTACTACTAATTTGCATGATCTATACCTCAAATTGGATTCTCTCCACCCATATTGCCTCATTACATCCTTTCTACCTCTACCACATGACTTCTATTTTACAATGGCAATAAGAAAATTGACATGAATTGTCACACCAAACACTTTAGAATCCATGATCAAATATATGCTAATCTCAAACATACAAAATAGAATATGTGAGATGACAAAATAAACCTTTGGAATATCCAAAAGATGACACCTGACTAGTCCCCCTTCAGCATTTGCTAGAAATTAAAACATGGGGAACAAAATGGAAAACAACAATTGACAAAACAAATGAATGGTGACATGGTAATGGGCAAAAGCCAAAATAGACAAGGAAAAATTCACATTATTCAAAGAAACTATAAACATTTCCAAGGGGGATATGGAAGATTACAATTGAATGATGTTTACACATGCCATGGACTTCTTGAAAAAACACATGAGTTTGAAAAAATCAATTTAAAAAAGATTTCACAAGCTTATTGAATGATTTATTGACACAAGGTTTGGTAACCCTTGGTAACTTGTTACCAATGAAATTCATGAAACCCCAAAGACAATTTTATGCAACTCAAGGGAGGTGAGCTTGGGTGCCACAAGAATTTAAAAACAAAATGTTAAAACATCCAATGAATCATTGGATGATAAGGCTAGCCCCAAAACCACGAATTGTGTATAATAATAAAAAACAATGACATGTCAACAAATAAATAAAGAACCAAAATCCCATTGTTTGTATTAAATTGTGGTTCAATAGACATGTTAACATGAATATTTGTTCAAAGTATGTGATTTCAAAAGGAAATATTTAGTTATGAAAAAATGAAATAAAATCAAGGTTGAACCTGAACATTGAAGTTGATCATTGAACAAATGTGTTGTGATTGTTGAGACAAATAAGACTAATTAAAATATCATATCAGGACAATAGATGATTATCATAAACAAACAATGAAATACATGATTTTGTGGCTATTTAAACACATGTAGTTATTATGCCAGTTAAAGTTGTTTTGGCATATGCTACTATTTCAAACTCATGAGTCCCAACCAAATGGTCCAATAAAAACCAATGGTTGTCATGTTAGATTTAAATGCAAAATTTGAATGGACAACTATTAATATGTCACCAATTGGACATGTTCCCAAACATGGGTTATTTTGTACATTCAGTTTAATTTTATTTTGAAGTTGAAAGGTTCATTCAAATTAACCTAGGATAAAGTTTCTTCATTTGCATCTTGTCACAATATTCATATACACAACACTTTTGTTGAACGCCACCAAATTTGGATTTGTACCTATTTGTTGAAAAATAAATAAATAAATGTAGATGCAAAGTTCAAGGTAGAGGTTGGATACTAAGCATTTATTAATCACTTGCAAGATTACAATATATATGGGATAGTGATCAAAATGTTTATCCCGAAGTTTCTAAACAACTTGCCACAACCACTTGGAGACAATCCATGGTTAACATACCTAATAAATAGAAATTTTAGAATACGATTTCATTGACAGTGTGATTACCTACTAGGATTCCAAAAGCCCAAAAGAATAGGTGACTCAATCCTAAAAAGGAAATGGCTAAGAAACAATTTGCATGTAGAGGATGATCCATATGAAACAGCAATATTTACTTACAACAAGGAAATGGACCAACAAGTGGTGACCCATCATTACACCAAAATGTGTCCTAGTTCACTTTAAGTTTCATTAAATTTTGAGTGTATTTAGACATGTTTACCATGGTGAAACTGGTTAACCCCCTAGTGAACATAGACTAGTTGTTACGGACAATGAATTTGTCCACTAATACTTAGTGAAACAAGGTTACTTTCAAGTGAAATATGAATTTACCAAACCATTTCATTTGTTAGTTAATTAATAAGGTACCATGGAAATCAACTAAATCTAAATCATTTAATATTTAATGTAATATTTAATATTATTGATAATTTCATCATTTTTCAACCTATTAATTATTGACAAGTGTCACTACCTATGTTAAGTTTAAAACCTAACTTAAATACATAGGCCATGTAATTAACCTAAATAGGCACCTACTTTAGGGAACTACATAGAAAAATATTCGGTTAACCTACCACTATTGACCACAAATACACCATTTGTGAAGTTTAATTCCTTAACCTCTAGGATGGAAATAAACATCCTTACCATCAAACCACCACACTTATTGTGATAATGTGTTACATTGCATTATATTTACTAAATACTTCATTTTAAACATTACAAAAACATAAACTTTGAAAATTCATATATTATCAAAATTTTGTCCAAACGAAATTATTAAATTTTAATTTTTTTTAATTTTATAATGTACATAATTAAATTTATTTCTTTTGGAAAATGTAAAAAAATTTGAATAATTTTTATAAAAAAATAATTATTCAATAACATTTCAATCACCATTTTTTTGAAAAACAATGTTTAATAAATGGATAAGATTTTTTCTTAACATAATAATACTACCTATGTTAGGTTACTTTTAGTTATTCTAAACTATTTTTCATTGTTCTAAATTATTTCACCCCACATTATTTACAATTATTTATGGTTATTTTAAATTATTTTTGGCGATTTTTAGTTATTTCACCCTAGGTTACTTTTGGTTATTTTAAATTATTTTTGATTATTTTTTGTTATTTTTTGTTATTTCGACTTAGGCTATTTTTTATTCTTATAATTTTTTAAACTATATTATTTTGGCTATGGTAAGTTATTTCACTTTAGATTATTTATACTTATTATAAAAAAAATTATTATAATTTATTTCATCTTAAGCTATTTTTGGTTATGTGAAGTTATTGTTTGTTACTTTGGTTATATTACCATAGGCTATTGATAATTATTATATTAATGGCTAATGGTGTAGATTTTATTGGTGGCCATTGTTGGTTATTTTATAATGGTTATTGGTGCAAATTCTATTCGTGCCAATTGTTGGTTATTTTATTAATGGCTATTGGTGCAGATTTTATTGGTGTCAATTGTTGGTTATTCTATTAATGCATATTCTATTACTGTTTATTATTGGTTATTCTATCAATGGCTATTGGTAGTTATTAGTGGTTATTAATGGTTATTCTATTAATAGTTATTGGTAATTATTCTATTGGTGGTTATTAGTGGTTATTAATGGTTATTCTATTAATGGATATTGGTAATTATTCTATTGGTGGTTATTAGTGGTTATTAATGGTTATTCTATTAATGGCTATTGTTAATTATTCTATTGGTGGCTATTAGTGGTTATTAACGGTTATTCTATTAATGGTTATTGGTAATTATTCTATTGGTGGCTATTGTTGATTATTCTATTGGTGGCTATTGTTGATTATTCTATTAGTGGCTATTGTTGATTATTCTATTGGTGGCTATTGTTGGTTATTCTATTGTAGGCCATTGGTGGTTATCCTATTAATGTTTATTTTATTAACAACTAATGGTGACTATTTTTTGTTATTATAAATTATATTATAATTGTTGGTGGCTACTATATTAAAAATTATTGTTGAATATTATAGGTTATATTATCATAAGTTATTGGTAGTTATTTTATTATAGGTTATTTTAAATTATTTTAAATTGTTATATTTATGATAAAATAACTTATAATAACATAAAGTATAATGACCTTGAATAACCTAAAGTAACCCTTGAATAACATGTATTAACTTAAAACTAAAATCCTACAATAAGATAGCTAGGATACTTAAAGTAGAATGACGTATAATAGTTTAAAGTACCATAATTTATAATAACTTATGGTATAAGTTAGAATAATTAAGGTAATTGACTAAAATATATAAGGTATAACATAAAATAACATGGGGTATTTAAAACAACATAAAAATAAACCTATTTATCACAATAAATTATAATAATGAATAGTAAATTATATCAACTAGTAATGAAACACAATGTTTACATAGTGATATTATAGTGAAATAACTTTAACTAGGGTGAAATCACTAAAGTACAATGAACTTATTTCACTTTTAAAGTCCTATAGTGATTTAGGCTAATAAATCACACCCCATTTTTGTACTAGTGCATAGGATTAACAATGAGGTTAAGGAAAAGGATTTTGCAACATGCCTAGATGGCAAAATGGTGAAGTTGGATGATGAAGAAAAAAACACGATGCCAAAGACAAAATGCTTGGAAAATACCATGATGGATTTCAAAAAGGAAGAGGAAGGCACGAAACTGACAACACCAAGCTTAAAAATGGGTTCCAATGATGTGAACAACACACTTTTAAAAATTGGTTATACTTAGTATGTTTGACACAATAACAAAAAATATCGTTGATATTCAAAAGAAATAGAAGCAAGAGGCCTAGAATAATTTATAATCCAAAATACATAGTTGTGAAAAACTTTATTTGGACCTAGAACTTTGTTGATTAGAACAATCAATTTTAGAAGTTCCACAATTGAGTTTTTTGAGTATTAAACATAGATTGAACTACAAAACTATGACATTTGAAACAACATAAAATTTGTATGTAGTTAGAATTAAGCCCGAAAATCAAAGTGAAGACAACAAAATTGTTGTTTTTGGTGTATTTAAATTGTTTTTTAACATAATGATGGAAGTTTTAATCTAGCCATAAAATTCCAATAAAAGATAATCAATTACCCGCAAGCATGCAAAGTATAATAGGAATTCATTCATTTGTTGGCACAAATTTCTTTAGAGGAATATAGTGTCCTAAGTTCATTTCATTGCATGTGAAAAAAATTATTCAATGATAATGAACAAAGGGAACAAGAGTTTTCATGGAAGCAAAGGAGGTGTGTGCTAGGTAGATATCTATGAAATTGTATGAAATCCATTTTCAATACAACCTTTTGGAACTAGGGCATGAAGCAAACCTCATGATAACATTCTTGGTAGAATTCCACACTAATTAATATGGAAAGGTTCCGAATATACATCAATGATGGGAACATATATGCATTAATATTCCTATAATGGCATTATTTTAAACACACCAAATTGTGATACAATATGACAATTGTTGCAAGGAGGACTAGGCATACTTGTAGTATTATTTAATATTCAATAATTGGTGCATATTCTTATTTGAGATCTATAGGGTGCAAGCATGGATAAGTAAAACAAAACAAAACAAATCTGCCGAAAATGCAATTTAAAAATGACAAATTTTGTGATATAAACACAAGAAAGTAAATTAAAAACTTGGAAAGTAAAAATATGGAGAACATGGCCCTCCATTTAGTTTATGGTAAGTTAAATAAAAATTTTGAAAAACTTTGGTATCATAAATTAGGTGTGAAGTAGATTTGAACTTGATAGGGTCAATTTGGTGTTCAAACCTACTTTTACACTAGAGGTTTTATGTATTATGATTATAACATGCATAATTTAATAATACACATGTATTTTTAAGGCTCCATTTTCTTGGAAATAAAAAAAGTTCAATATTACATCTACTTGCAACCCATTTTGTAAGATTGCACACTTCCTGCAAGTAGATGCAATTTTGTAAAATCTACTTAAATCTACATGAAGATGTTCATTTTTCAAATTTATAATATTAAATGAAAGATTATCCTCATACTAATCATGGAATAAAATAATATTTCTACTTTTAATGCATCAAAAATCTTTTGTGTTCACTTGTAATTTTTTGTGACAAGGTTTTAAAAAAAAAATTACTTAACCATGTTTTCACCTTATACTCTTGTATTGGAATTCGACTTATGAACATGGAAGTTTGCATTACATGGTTTCTTGTAAGATATTGAATGCATCACTAAGTGTGGTTTTAAATAATCAAAGTGAAGGCATGGAGATGTTGATGAATTGATGCAAGAAGGTTGGGGAAAAGTCTAGTGAATATTAACATTACCTAAGTATAAATCATTTACTTATAGAATTGGTTACCAAGGTGAAATCAAATATCAACTCATTTGAGGTTCCATATGAATCACTTCAAGCATCTAAACCATTGTTTTTTTTTAAATGTCAAGTTTTGTTGGCAAGTTACACACAAACCCATTTGGAGAGATTGGCGGCATGTTGAAAATGTGAAGAATAAATGGTTGTGGTTACCATTTATTTTAGAGGGGAAGATTGCAACTCTTTAGGCAATTGGGTAGTGATTCAAATAGAATTTATATCCTATGTATTTTGGTTGAAAGTAGTTATTAAGAATGGATGTTAGTTTCGTGTCTCCACACAATTATAATATTAATTCAAGATTGAATTCATAGAAATATAATCAAACAAATAAATATTTATTACAATTCTCCACCCAACCATAGGACTATAGGAATGTTCATGATTTGCAATAAAGACAAGATGTGAAAAAACTAATGAAAATATAAAGGAACAAGAAACTATAATTGAAAATCAAAGGATTCCACCTTGAAAGGAAAGAACAAGATAAGTCTAAACTTTATACATGTACTCAAAAAAGACCTCCAAGGTTAAGGAATGTCAAGTTTTTTGTGATTAATTCTGGCATTTTTTGTAAACATCCATTAGTAGAACATTCTAAAATTGTTCAAATGGGATAATGCTAATGGATTGAATCTAAAAGAAATCATGCACTAGGTTAGGCATTACATTATCCAATTCCATAGACCTAGGAAGACACAATCAAATGGAATTTCCTGAGAATTTAATAACATTCAATTAAAAACATCAAGGTATTAGTGAAAAACAAGGCTTTTGACGATGATTCAAAGTTCAATGACTTATTCAAATCTGTCATCATCAAAAATTTACAAGCTTCACGGGTTCATTTTAAATTTGTGTAAAATCTATTATTTCATAGGTTCGTATTGTTTAAACATGAATGTTGTGCATTATTTAAACACGAAAGTCATGTGCACAACTTTCATGTGTAAACAACATGAATAAACATATAACATCAATGTTTAAATAATACAAATAAAAATATAACATTCGTGTCTAAATAATGCACATACATTGATGTTCAAGCAATATAAATAAATGAATGACATTCATGTCTATCCCATACAAACTTATGAAAAATAGATTTCACACGATTATTATTGCCAAATTGTGACCCATGAAATTTGTGATGATGGTAGTGAGTAATTCCATAAGACCATGGGATGTATCCAACAGATGGAGTCCACCAAGATGTGTTAAGAGACCTCATCATTGTGGACATGTTAGATATAAGGCGGCTAGGCTTACAACTTGTGATTGCCATCCCACACAAAAAAATACGACGAAAGAAAAATCTTAAATCAAGATTTTCAAGAAGGAAGCAAACTTCTCATTCTCCAATCTCTAGTGGGCATTCAAGCCCACTTGATGTGCCTCCAAAAATTCTTCCTCTCCTTTTCAGTTCAATGGAAAGACATAGAAAACCTTGTTTCCTTTGCAATAACTTGTCTAAAACACATGTTGCATCTTCAAGATGTCTATCTTCAACATAGGATGCACAATTGGCATCAAGATCATCTTGCACAACAACATGTTCATGTTCATTTGCGCTTTCCGTTTTGGGAGTCATTTTGTACTTGTCAAGGATCTCCATGTTATTGAACTTGTCATTCTGGACAACTCGGATTGTGATGTCAAAGGACATGGTTTCAATAGTTTAAAGAACATACAAAACCTATGAGTCCTACACACAAAAATATCAAGTAATCAAATTCACATTATGATTGATAATAGATTCAAAAATAAATTGAATACAATCTTGCATGATGTCCATATTGTGAATGCTAATGGGTGCCACTACTAAACTCGTGAACTGCAACAATAGTAAAAAAAATAAAATAAAATGGAGACAAGATGGAGCTTAGGCACAGGTTTTAAAAACATGGTCAAATTATTTTTAGTGTTGAGGATAACTAGTGAAGATATGCAACAATAAACTTAGAAAAAAACCCAAGCCCATGCTTGGGACTTTTTAACCCTAGCCAAATTACTTTTGGCACCAAAAGTACATCAACAAGAAGTTAAAAATGAAATAAGAAAGAAAAACATTAAACTTGGGTTCAGGTCCTTTTTGGACCCAAGCCCAAGCTCAAGTTGCTAAAACCCCAACCAAGTTACTTTTGGCATAAAAAATAATTTAATGAGGAGATGAAAAAATGAATGAAAGACCCCAACTTGGGTTCAAGTTGCAACTTCTTGCAAGCTTAGTTGAACTACTATTAAAACCAAAAGTAGTTCGATGAAAAACTTAAAAAACAAAAAAACTAGAATGAAACTTGAACTTGGGTTCAAGTTCGAAAAGGACATAAGCCCAAATTTGAGTTACTACAACCATCACCGAACTTTTCTTGGTGCCAAAAATAACTTAGTGAGGACCTTAAAAAAAAAAACCAATAAAAAGACCCAAGCTTAGGCTCGGATCTTGTTTGAACCAAGCCCAAGCTTCGATTCTTCCAAGCATTATCGAATTATTTTCAACATAGAAAATAACTTGGCAAGGAGCTTAGAAAACAAAAAACAAAAAAAAACCTAAAGTTGGATTCAAGTCCAAAATGAACTCAAGGCCAAGCTCAAGTTCCTACAACCATAACTGAATTATTTTTGGTGTCGAGAGTAGTTCGTCAAAAAGCTGCGAAAAAAAAAAACCCCAAGCTTAGGTTGTTACAACCATCATTGAAACAAAAACAAAGAATTTTTTTGAACTTGGGCTCAAGTTCCTGTAACCAACACTAACCTACTCTTGATTTTAAAATGGTTTAACAAAGAGTTCAAAAAATAGAAAGGAAAAAAAATCCCAAGCTTGGGTTTGTGACACGCCTTTAAACACCTCGATAGACTTAAGTGTGAGTCCAAATGTGAAAACAACAGAAGGATAAGGAGTTGGGGTATGCTTCTTAGCTCACATCACTCTAGGGTGGGAACTAGGATGAATGGCAAGTAGGCCAATTATTCACACGGACCTGCACAAACCAAACAACAAGTTAGTTAGTTTATAGTTGGAACATTTTTGATGCACGGACGAGCCATGGGCAAACACAGACTCACAAGATTCACCATAGCTCGGACTTGAGGGGAAGCCACCACCTTCCCCCTTATAATATTCTTTGTGCTTGTCCATGGAGCCTACACCCAATTATCATTTTGTCCCGGGACTCCCAAGTTGGGAATCCTGAAATTTTCGAAATTGGAACTTTCGAAACTTTAGAGACCCATAACTTCTTCTATAGACCTTCGATTGAGGTGAGGTTTAAGGAAAAGTTGTAGCTTTTATCAAAAGCTTTCCAACGATGTGTGTCAAGCCACTTGCACATAAGTAAATCAGGGCGATCCCTGACTTTTAATGATCAGAAATCAAATTGGCAATTTGACTTTCAACCCTTCTTTTGGCCGTAACTTATGTTTTAAGTACCCAAATGAGTCATGCAAGCCCATTTCAAACATTTACATTCTAAAATCTTTTCAATGGTATAAGGAACTTTTCAATCTAATGAGTTTTGACCCCTATAATAGACCTCTAAAAACTTGAGAGTCCATTGGGACTCCAACTCCCAAAGTGGGAACTCATTTCGGAATGTGAGGGTTCATTCCCTCACATTCTCCTACACTCTTGGGAGGATACACAAAAAACAACCATGAACAAAAGATCACCAAGATTGAAACAAAAGAATGATGAAAAAACAATTGGTGAAATTGTTCACATGAAAAAAAAAACATTCATTGTTGAAATGTTGCAAGTTTTTTTTGGAGCTTGTGTTCGTCCTTCCACAACACAAAAGAAAAGAAAAGGACCAAGGGGAACATCACAAATGATGAGTTTGAACACAAGATGCCCATGATTGACCCAAAAAACACATTTTGCAATGTATTTGTTCACTTAAAAAAGATGATGAAAGAGGTGACAAGTCAAGCTCTGCTCTTGTTGAAAACTATGGGTGTTTTCATTTGAGTGCATGACATTCTTGAGCTCATTTCACTTTGGAACTTGCAACAAGCAATGGCCATGGTGGACATCGCACAACACACAACATACATTCATGAAAACTTGCAAAGAATTAAGGTATCCTAGGGTTATCCCTTTTACACTTACACACATGTAAGTGAAAGTGTAACCTTGTGCCTTTACATGGCATGTAACTACATTTACACGGTTTTACGTTGTTTTACACATGTTCATTTTTAGTTACCTTCATAATCTTATATATAAAAGCAACAGTGGTGGTGTTTGTCTGTCTGTGTGGGTAATGCTTGGAAGATTCTTCCAGTGACTGCCCGTTCCCTGTGGAGCTTCCCCAGATGTAACTTCCCCAGATGTAACTGACTCTAGAGAAAAAAGAAATCAGGGGTAGTCTGATTTTTTGAGGCAAAAGATTTGGTAGACCAGAAAAAAAAAATTTAAGCCTTAGATAGCCCATAATCATTTTTATTTTTATTTTTTGTATTGACCAAGACTACCTTTTTTTTCTTTTAGCTATTGTCCGTCCCGATTAAGGGGATGGATGAAATGTCCGTCTGGCTTGATGACGGGACAGATTTAGGGGAAGAACAGAAAAAAAAAATT
>Ga0209208_10011436_pt1 | contig 11363 bp, 10 predicted proteins | sample S1TSphfallax_3_FD_187694 | JGI IMG/M metagenome (GOLD analysis project Ga0209208, IMG submission 187694) | Host-associated microbial communities from peat moss isolated from Minnesota, USA - S1T2_Fd - Sphagnum fallax MG (SPAdes) (version 2) | ecosystem: Host-associated > Plants > Peat moss >...
ATTATTCAATAGACATCTATTGAAGCTTCGCTTGTAGTATGTTAACACAAATGCCTATAAATTAAATATAACCTCGTCTTCAACAAGAAAGAAAAAAAAGCTTTTTTAGGTTTAAGATTGTTCCCCCCAGAAAAAAAGGTCTATAAATGATAGAAAGTTTGCCAACCAATTAACCCTCCATACATAAAAACTTCAGAACTAGCACCCACCAATGCCCTATCAACCAGATGTCTTTTCAGATTCGACATCTCGTTGCCAAATAATTATAATATTTTGAAAATTTATGATTTTGGCGTAAAAAAAGATTTTTTTTGGGGAAATTTTTGGCAAAATTTTATTTAAATTTAAAAAAACTCAACAACAGTCTGAAATCGCTTAAAGTACATGCAATAATATACATACTAAAGTCTTAAAACAATCGTGTAACAACTTCTTGAATCTTATGAAATTTCTGCATTAGTAAATAATAGTTTTAAAAAAAATCAACATGAAAGGACCTTAATTTTCTAAAATTTTGACATTTAAAATAAAAATAAATAAATATATATATTATTTTTGCCAAACCTGAAAATGGACTATGCATCGTTTGTTGTGTACAAAGGATGAACCTCAACTTGGTTAATATCCAGTTTCACCTTTTTACTACCTACTAACAATCAGGTTTATTACCTACCTACAACTTTCCAATTAAAAATAGGAAATCAATCATTTACAGTGAAGGTGAATAGGATCTCCTTGCCATCACCAATATTCTGAAAATTTGACATTTTGTGTAATAAATTATTAAAATTTTCAACAATTTAATTAGTGGTATATACCATGGTAACTCAAGGATCCTCTTGAGCTTCACTATGCGAATCACCATGTGTTTCCAATACATCTAGTATGTTGAAGTATTTATCATCCTTATGGATGAATTGGAAAGGGCAAAGCCATATTATGGCAATGAGTTTAAAGTATTAAAAAAAAATTGTTTTGGGGAAGAGGGGGGAGGAGGGGGGGGGAAGAGCACCAGAACTTCATGGAAAACATTTCTTATTTTAAGTGTTGTTAGTTACTGGTTTGAAATTGCAGTAAGAAGAAGGAGGGAATGCCTTGCCAAGACACTTACTTGTTTTTATGTATGATTAAAAGCCAATGGTATTTTTTTCCCCCATAGTAACGGCTCATTGGTATAGCTCATTTTAAGACCTTAACCCAAAAAAAAGAAAAAAAGAAAAAAAGTAGTCTTGAGTTCAAACCCAGTGGTGTGCAGTTGAAGGTCCTGTCAGCCCTTTGCCCAATGAGCTTTGAGCTTTGACTTGGGGGGGTGCCAACGGCTTTGTCAGGTGGGGTCGGCTGTTATGGTAAAAAGGGTAAAAGAAAAAAGAAAACTACAGTAACTTAGCCAGCCAAGCCGTGCTCCTGTTTACTTACTACTAAGTAAATTTACTTTCTGCCAGGCTGCCATCGCATGCAATGCATATCTCTCTCTCTCTCTCTGTCTCTCTCTCTGCGCCATTTTGCGTTTTTTTTAAGAGAATTTTTTTGTTTGTAGCCAAAGTGGCAATCATCACTGGCAACATTTAGCCAAATATGGTTTATAAACCAAATCTGAAATGAAAATCCTTAATAATCTTTCTATATTTTGGCTATACAATATATAGAAAACCGATTATAATAAAAATATGGTGATTTTTTGCTAGGTACTTTTTTTCCCCTCATTTCTGGCTATTGGAAAACTCCAAAATCACTTGATTTTTGAATTTCGCCAACAAAAAAAAAGGGCTGCGGATGCTCCTCCTCCTGAAATTCCACTCCATCGCTCTCTCTCTCTCTCTCTCGTGCTGCTGCTCACATGCGCTTGCCCCCTTCCTCTTCTTCTTCTGCAGCTCTTGGTGGAAAAAAAGGGAGAAAAAAAACGACAACGGGAAGGATCCGGCTTTGTTTTCTAGCACATTCGCGACTTTGTTGTTGTTGTTGTGTTTTTCGAATTCCTTACTATCCTTTTCAGTAGTAGTAGTTTTTCTGCTGCTGTTTTGATCTTGACTTTTGGACTCCAAGGAAGTTTCTGGCGTTTGTTTTGATCTAGACTTTTGGACCCGGAATTGATTCGATTTTCCAGAATTATTTTGTTCTACGAACATTCGCGATTTTTGCTCTTGTTCTTGTTCTCGTTTTTTCCCCCCACATTCCGTCACGTTCCTTTTTAGTAGTAGTAGTAGTAGTTTCTGCTGCTGTTTTGATCCTGATTTTTGGACTCGGAAGTCATTCGATTTCAGAAAATTTTCGTTTGCAGTTTTGCTGTTCGTTTTCACAAGGTTTTGGAAGTTTTTACAGTTTCCGGTTTGAAGTGACGCCAAATTGGTTTGGTTTTCATTTCGGATTTGTGTTTTCTTCTTCTTCTTCTTCTTCTCTCTGTGTCTCTCTGTGTCTCTCTCTCTCGGATGTGTGTTATCTTAGTTGGAAAACAATCAAAGCGACTATTTGTTTTTCCGCGGGCGTCCTTTGTGTCTCTGCATACAGCGAGAAATTCCACAAGGTTGATGATGTGAGGTCGGATGGTCTCCAGCGCTGGAACGGGACTTCGGAAAGACCTGTGACTGGTAATATTCCTATTGTCATATCCTTATCTGTTCCTGTTCCTGAACCTCGTCTATTCCTGCTTGTCTCTCTCCTCAAGAGTCTCCTCCTCCTCACCAGTGCCAAGAAGGAGGAGGACTTCTGCCTTTGTGTGGTTCAGCAGGCTAATAACAACGTGACTTTTTCCTGTCACACTGCCACCTTTGTCACTCACACTTGTGTACAATCTTTAGGGTGTTCTGGAGCCAGGGCTTTCCAAGAATTAGTTTTTGGCTTTGGAATTGAAATTTAGGTGAAGTTTGTGAAAACATTCCCCCCTAGGTCATCATGAAATGCACGAACATTCTTCCTGTTCTTTGATTTCATAAAAGGACTTGCTCATTGCTTTTGTCCTCTCATGCTTAGTCCTTCTCATTTCAGAAAGCTAAAGCAGAGGTGTACAAAGTCTTTGAGGTTTTACCTCGTGTGACAAGAATAGCGTTTTGGGTTGGAAATATACCACTTTCGAATGTTCAAGGCTCATGTGATGAAACACAATCTGCTGGATTCCATTTTGATTGGAGACAATAGAAAGATTCATTGTCAGCATGTATTCTGGGGATTTTGTAGAGGTTGGAGGTTTCATGCCATGCAGATAGTGATCAGGTCTGCATTTTCTGATCTCCCACTAGAGTTAGGGCAGCTAGCTATAAATGATTCTGCATCTGCTTGCTGTGCAGTCATGTGTGTTTGGATGGACTCCAACAAAGCAGTTCTGGGGGATTTGTGGAGGTTTGGGCAATTATTGAGCAGCACATCCAAGATTTGCTGAACAGGCTGAATATTGGCTTGCTGCACTTTGCAGCAGAGTCAGAGTGTATCTCAAAAGTGATCCTTTTGTTTGGTGAAAAAAACCCTAGAGGATTCAAGTGACTATCGGTGCAAATTGGAACAGGGATATGCAGAGATCTTCTGGTATAGTGCCTTCTGCCCTGAAACCTCCAAGGCCTCCTGGCAAAAACAAGACAGCACAGATGGTGACAGTTGTCCGGAATGACAGCTGCAATAGAGATGATAAGGGAGACAAGGCTTGGTGGATGTGCAATGCAGAACAGGCAGTGCATTTGGTTCCAATTGTCCTACTGACATGCCTTCTCATTCTTTACATTTGCTCTTCTGCACGGTTCCATGGTGAGCTCGCTAGATAAAGCTACACTACCTTACAAACTCTTGGGTACTGGATCTGTAGTGACTATTGTGATCTGTGGTTTGGGAATTATGCATTGTATTTGCTCTTTGTTAGCACACTGTGCAGAGTTGAAAGCTATCACATTAAAATGACTAAATCTTTGCTTGCTGTGTACTTTATCATTAGTGCACTCATCTTGGTTTGGCTGTGTTTTACATAATTTTAGATTGTTTTTTGATTTCCATGTTATCTGTTTTTTCTTATGTGTCTCCATTTATCAAAAGGAGAAAAACAAGAAATGTTCTCACTTGTCAGGACACAGGAAAATCTCACAATAGCTACTCCTATGTTGCCAGAATGTAAAGATGGATTGGACCCAATGTAATTTATGGAGTGACAATATCCTCATGTGGTTATCTCTCTTGTATGTGGTCAATTGATTTTCACATTGAGCTGGAAGGAGGGTTTTGTCAGTTTGCTTCATCTACACCTAACATGCAACTGCTCTGCTAACGCAATTTCTCATGTTCTTGTTGTACACAGAATTTGAAAATTTGCTGTGTGATGAGATGAGTCAAAATGTTGTGGAGACCACAATAATGACAGAACGGCATTTGCAACAAGCTGCAGGCTTAAAATTGCAGGGAGAGGAGCAGAATTTGTCCACAGATGTTTTGGAGAAGCTTGGCATAGACCTCCAAGATCATCCATCAGATCTACCAGTGAACACTATGCTCCGAGGTGCTGCAAGTTGAACTGCTGGAAACGGTTTATGAAGACCAAAGAAGAGCTTTTTACTGCCAGTGCAGGTTCTGGTGTAATCAAAGGTGCTGAGTGTTGCTCAAAATCTTTTGTTATTTTCAAGGTCTTATGTACAGTCTCCCATTCTGGGGCCTTTGTTGCACAGCCAGGCAAATGTAACCACTGGTAGAGCAGAGATTGAACTGGGCAGGGATTTGAAAACTGTGGCATCTAGGATTAGCAAGGAAATTTGTGAAATGGTGCCAGAGGCAGAGAGAGAAAAGCCAGTGTAGATGGTTTGTGGAAGGTATGGATTTGGGTAATAGCTGCATTTTTGGTGATTGTGTACTGGATGACAGACTTTGCACATCTTACAAGCAGCAAGTCCTAAAAAGTGGAAGGTGAAAACTAGGCAGACAATTACTTAGCTTTGATTTCTTAGAAGTGGAAACAGGCTCTTATACCAGACACAAACGAAACTCTGTGATGTGGGCCAATGGTGATTTTGTTGACTTGGAGAGATATACCGATCAGCCCAAACGTTGTAAGTACCTGTAAACTATGGCCAATATATATCCTCTTTTATTGTGGTGTACTGTACACACATCCTTTAAGGAGTCAAAACAGTTTTGCTAGAGTTAGATGGTGCAGCCTATCTTGCATGTCAGGGTGTGTCATGGTAATTATTCAACTTTGTGATTCCTTAATTTTCTTTGTTTGAACTTGTTGGAGTTTGTTGTTGTCTAGTTTTTGTGGATTGAGCTTTCTGATGCTTATAGTTTGGGTGATGTTTAATGCTTTCTTGGGTTTGTTAGTTGTTATTCACTATGTAATCCTTCAGTTATAGTCGAATTGCATTTCTTCTGCAACCATTTGCATCAAGAATCTTCATGCTTTCTTCATTGATAAACTATGTCCAGTCCATGTGAGGAAAAAATGCAAAATATTTGTTTTTTGGCCTGCTCAAGGGATAGAAAGAGAATGAATTTGCAGCATGGATCAAAGCAGTGAGGGGGTTGAATGAGAGAATGGTGAAGGACATAAATCATGGAAGTGATGAGAGAGCAAGAGGAAGTGAGATGAGCATCAGGGGGTTTGCTGCAAGATTGACAGCAATCCTAATGGCAGCAGAAGCTGCACATTGAAGGTGGCATTTGCTACCTTGCAGGTAGTATGGAATCATGGAGGTACAAGAGACAAGAAGACAGTGCAAAGAGGGAGCAAAGCAACTGAAAGAGGCAGAGATATAGTACAAGATGAAGGCAGAGTGCAGAAAGGTGAGAGGTATGTTTAGAAGATGTAGAAATGCAGCTAGAGAGAACAGTACTGGTAATTGTGGAATGTTGGCCAGGGGTAAGGGCCATTCTTTTTCTAGCTGCCTTTGCAGACCTATTGACATGTCAGAGGTCATCTAAGGTGATCTTAACCATGTCTGAAAGGCTCACCTTGGCCTAGTATTTATTCTCAGCTTGTGCTGGTGATGCAAGCAGGGGACCAAACTAAGCTTCTGCAACAAGAACCAGAGCAAAGGTTTAGTTGAACACATGGCACAGGTAATCTTGGAGTTCAGGCTACTTATCCATGTGTTTTTGCTGTATTATAATGTATAGGGTTGTGTTCCTGGTTGTCCACAAGTTCAGGTAATATATATGTCCTTGAAGAGAGCTGCCAGATTTGTAGGATCTAGAATTTCAGAGTTTTGGGTTGAATTTTGGAAAGGAAGCATGCAAAACTTGGTGTTGGTCGACACCATACAGAATCTGTTGTAAGTTTTGGATAAACTATCAACTTCCCAGATGTGTTCAATATCCTACCAATGCACCAGACACCTCTCTAATTCTTGGTGTTGGTGGATTGGATCTGCAGACATTGTTCATGATGGTGTGAAGATTGAGGATAATGATGCAACAGAGGTCAAAAAGGACTCTTGTTGTGAGTAAATTATGAGTCCTGGGCACATATCACTTGAATCTTCCTGTTACCTCTGCAGATGTGACAGAAGCTCAGGATGCAGATTTCATATAATGGTCTCCCTGAAATATTGAGCAGACTATTATATACTTAACTACACCCATCATTGGGAGCTGATAAAGTCATGGTAGCTTGTCACTGCCGTTCCCAAGGAAGGTGATGGTCTGAGTCTTTGTGTGCAATTCTCATAAGCTTATGACTGCACTCATTGGTGCATTTTCTTCAAGTAGTGATTTTAGAGATTCTCTGTGATTTCATAGATATGTTATTGAGGTCTGGGCTCCCTTCAAACTGTCAGAAAGCTTTCAAGGGCTGTTTTTTCAGTTTAGGGTGCTGCAGAGTTCAGAAAGAGATTCATGGTAGTGCTGCAATCGCAAAAATTTGCAGCCCCTAGTAGAGCTGGATTTGGTGAATCTTGCACATACAGCATACATTGAACTTGAAGATTTGACAGAAATTGCCTTACTGAAATCTTTGACAGAATCATCAATACAATGACCATTGGGAGCTGTCTCATTGTGCCTATGAATGAGCCCCTACCAAATGCAACACTGCTACAATAATCTAATGGATGATGGCACTGACTTCTGAAGCGAATATGCAACTCCCTTCATGGCATATACTTCTTGACAAATCCTCATGCTCCTGGTGCTTGATCAGAGAGCCATTACCTCTAGAGCTTGAACAAACTTTGCAATTCTGTACCAGGTTAGAAACTTCACTCCATGTTTTGTCAAATATTCTGCATAACCAAATTTGGAGCTCTAGATATGGCATGGTTTCAAAACTTCACTTCATGCTTTGTCAAAATTCTGTCTGAGTTCTGGTTTCTATTGTCTTTTGAGTGCTATCCAACATCATGACTGAGTGATCTTGCCTTTAAATTACAGTGACCCACAATTTTGATGCAGAGATTTAAGATGTCTGTAGAATTTCGATCTGGACTGAATTCTCTTTATGGGTTCTTCTGATTGTGTTGATCATAGAAACTTATATAATTGTGTTTGTTTTTGTTAATTCATTTTCTTGACAATTGTCATTCAAATATTCTGCAACATGGTATCAAAGCCAGGGTTAACCCTTGTCTCGAGGTGACCTGTAGAATTCTCAAAGTAGTGATAATAGCATCTTGTGTGAAAATATCGTAATAGAACCATGGCTGATTCTAATGCAACCATGAGGTTGAAGGCAAACAAAACATTTCTATTGTTAGTGAAATATCATGTCTTTGACATAGTTGGGACCTCTGAAGATCCCAACGCTGGATGGGACACATTCACAAACATGTTTGAAACTCAAGATCCTGTGATGAAGTTGAACTTGTACATTAGGTTGTACAGAATGTAGTTGCAGAAGAGAGCCTTTATGACTGATTTCATTAAGGAGATCAAGAAACTAAAGGCTAGCATGGCGGTTGTGGGAAAGACACTAATTGAGGACATACCCATTCAAGTAATATTTAATGCTCTACTTCTGAGTTACGAGCATTTATGATTGGTCACAACTTGCTAACATTCGATAGGATGGTTCACAAGTTTTTGTACAAATAACATCCTAGGAACAATTGAACAAGTCCTCTAATGTCACAAAGCCTGAAAACCATGAAGACAATGGGTTTTCCAAAGTAGAGGAAAACCACAACAAACTAGGCCAAAAGTAGGTTTAAATCTAATTCCAAATATAAATCAAGGAAACCAAAGACAAGAACACAAAATATGCAAGAAAAAATTGCAAACATAATTCTATTTTGATAACATATAAAATCATGAACATAAAATGAAGCAAACAAGGCTATGGCGCAAAATCATACCTTAAATTAATATTAAATAAACTAAAGGTAATGAGGGTTTTTTTTTAAAAATTATACCCATTGAGAGACCTCCGGTGAAAGAAACCTTCATTGAGGCTTTCATGTGCCCATCATTTAATGAACCTGAAAATCTTCATAAATATAAAGGAACTATGAGTGAATTGTGAGTGAACTATGAATCAATTATGAAGCAACTGCAAGTGGATTAAAAATAAATTATTAGTGAATGATGAATGAACTATAATTGGACTACAAGTTATGCTCGTCAATAATGCTTGTCAATGTTAGTGTTTGTGATAGATGGAAAGGCTATTTTTGCTCAGGGAATGAAAAAACAAAGCATCAATACCAAGCCTAAACATGAAACATCTAAAGAATGGTCAAAGAAACAATATTCAAATAACAAGAAGTTTCAATTTAATTTCAATTATGTTTGTGGCAAAGAAGGCCATTTCATGTGAAACTATTGACATCAAAAAATGAAACTTAAAGGAAAATGGAATTCAAATTCAAAACAAATTTAGTAAACAATGCAAATGTTGGGAAAGGTGGTGCAAATTATAAATGGCAATATAAAAGATGATGATATTGATTTTGAAGGGTTAAACAAATTTTTGAAATATAACTTTCATTTGCAAATTGTCCAATGATAACAAATTCTTTCAAAACATAACTCAAGAAAGATTTTAAGGACAACACCTTGTGAAAAGGGAAATAATCATTACAAATTATATTCGCAAAGGGAGAAAAAAATCAAAATTCATGTGAAATTAATTCCTCGATGAATGTTGTGGAAGATCAAAATCATTCTCATGTTTTTAACATCAAAAACTTTGGCACCTTAATTATTTAGCCTTGTATGAATTTTTTTTCATGAATGAGCCTTAGGCCTTCCAAAGCTAATTTGACATATAGAAATCTACAATGGTTGTATGGTGGCCAAACAATCTTGAAAGAACTTTCTTAAGCAAAGTCAACATTGAAAAGAAGGAATCTTGGAACTTATACATTTAAACATATGTTATTGCCAATCAAGACATTCAACAATTATTTCACCTTTAACAAAACAAGTTGTAGGACAAATGCTTGCATTTACAAGCCTAATGAAATTTTGCGTGTAAACAATAAACATTTGGTAATTGTTTATAGTGAAATGTTAACCTCCAAATAGACTTTGACAGTTGTTCTTACATTTGGAATTTTAAAAAAACCTAACATTTTTTAAACATGATATTTCTTTTTTAATCAGGTTGATACCCTATTGAACTGACTATGTAATCAAAATAATCAAACTTACAACTTAATAATAACAAACTTTCGTTTAAACCCACCCACATAATGATTTAAGTTGTTAGGACAAAATTGGTGTTTATGATGTTCTAGGGGTCCACTGACGCACTCCCAAGCTCTTTAATGGACTCAAATGTGAGTCTAAAACTAAAAACATGAGAAGAGCAAGGAATCGGGGCACACTCCCTGGCTCATAAAATTTTGGGGGTAAAGCGGTGTGTTGGAGCTCTGGGATGGGACTAAAAAGAGTGACAAACATTAATTACTCACACGGACCTACACAAAACCAAACACAAGGTGGTTAGTGCATAGTTGGAGCACTTTTGGTGTTAGATCGAGCCACGGGCAAACTCGGATTCACAAGATTCACCACGGCCCAAATTTGGGGGAAGCCACCACCTTCCCTCTTATAGTATACTTTGTGCCTCTCCATGAGGCCCACATCCAAATGACATTTTGTCCCAGGACTCCCAAATGGGAGTCCCAAAATTCCCAAAGTTGGGTTTCTCACAACTTTGGGGCCCCATAACTTTGTGTGCAAACCTCTGATTGGGATGTGGTCTAAAGCAAAGTTGTAGCCCTCATCAAGATCTTTTCAACATATGTCACACGCCACCTACACGCAAGGAAATTGGGTTGATTCCTGACTTTTAATGGTCGGGAGTCAAATTGCCAATTTGACTCCCAACCTTTTTTTTGGCCATAACTTATGTTTTAGATGTCCAAATGGGTCATGCAAGCCTAGTTTAAACATTTACATTTCAATAGTTTTCCAATGGTATAAAGAACTTTTCAATCCATTAGGTTTTGACCCTTGCAATCGTTTTTTGAACATTCAAAAGTCCACAAGGACTCCAACTCCCAAAGTGGAAGCTCCCTTGGGAATGTGAGGGTTCATTCTCTCACACTTTCCTACACTCTTAGGAGTATGCGGTGTGACTCATGGCTTCCTTCTTGGCCCACAACCTTGCAAGCCTTTGCCTTGGTCACAAGCCCAAGGCTAGGGTTGTAACATCCACTTTGAAATTGAACTCCAAAACCATGATAACATGGAGTTAAAATCCCACTTGTCATTTTATGTGTATTGATCTTTGTTTGTGCACTTGACCTTTATATTTTTTTGCAATGTAAAACATTGGACTACAAAATAGGTGGGCATTGATCAATATGCCATAGGCCATCTTCACATGTAATCTCTATCACCTCTAACCCACCTCGAAAAACTAGAGGCAACATATTATGTGAACTACATGGCAACCAATGGACGTGCAAATCTTCAACATTGTTGGGTTAACTTGGGGGAACGACAACAAGCAAATGAAAAAATTTGACACAGTCCTACTTATGCAAATCATCATCTACCCTTGGAGAATAGTCAACATTACATTTGGCCAAACCAAACACCTTTTCACCCTTGAAATGAAAAGTATGTGTCATGAATGAAAACCTAAAGCCATTATTTACAATGGTTAAAACAAGCTTGGAAAAATCCCACAACCAATGGGCTTTCTTAAAAAATAATTCATTTTTATTATGACCATGGTTGGATGGACCAAGTAATGTTGGTATAATGTGGATTATTTAAAAACTTGAACATAATTTTTGCTTGTCATTGTGTACAAAAAGGTGTCAAGTTTTTCCGATTGTGCACAATCTCAACAAGATTGCAAGTTAGCATGTCTATTCATTCGATGTTGTTGAATTTTTACAAATGCAAGCAAAACAAAATTAGTCCAAAAATGGAATAATTCAAAAGACAAAAGAAAATCAAAGTACATATTTTGTGAAAGAAATTCTTACATGAGCCTTAAACCCCCCCCC
>Ga0209208_10011437_pt1 | contig 11363 bp, 5 predicted proteins | sample S1TSphfallax_3_FD_187694 | JGI IMG/M metagenome (GOLD analysis project Ga0209208, IMG submission 187694) | Host-associated microbial communities from peat moss isolated from Minnesota, USA - S1T2_Fd - Sphagnum fallax MG (SPAdes) (version 2) | ecosystem: Host-associated > Plants > Peat moss >...
TTTTGTTTTCCCTTTTTACAACATGGTGCAAATGCACAAAATAACATAGATGCACACCCTAAAACCTTCCATCCTTATGGGTGACCTAAAGGAAGTTGCCCCTAGTGGTGTGATTCCAAATCTTGAAATTGATGCAATTGATGAAGTACTATTCAACTAGGACCATAAAGTTGATGAAAAATTGGCTTTGCAAATTTTTGCAATTGAAAGTATATTTAATTTAGTTAATATTAGTTAGGATTAAAACATTGGATTAAATTATTTATGTTTCATTGAATCAAATTGTCAAATATGAAAAAAAAAGGTGTAATTTTTTCTCTCAAATTTTTTTGCAATATTGGGATTGGATAAGTTTTGTAATTTGATTTGCATAGTCTTGTGATTGAAGTTTCTAGATTTATTTTCATCTATAGTTATTTCAAATCTCAAATCTACCAAGCAAGGGGGAAGGGCTAATGTTTTAGGTGAAGCCCATCAATAAATATTTCCAACATCCCTCAATGTAATATTTTGGGAGGCCCCACCCCCTCTTCAAATTGCAAAAGAAGGTGTTAAATGAGTGCAAGGAAACATATGTTGTAAAGTGGATATTAATTGCACACCTAAAGAAGTTGCATGAGTTCATTGTTGAAAATGGTAATCCCATGCAACTTTCAACTTGCGAAAAGGGCCCCCGACGTCAAAATCATTCCATGATGAATGCCCACATCTTTGAGTGATGTTTAATTGATTTTGCAACGAAATGGACAAAATGCAACTCCTTGTGCATGCTTGCATAATTTGTTACATTGGAATGGGATCACTTGGAGGAAACAACATAACATGCATGAGGAGGTCCTTATACCGCCTTTGGTCAAGCTCACTTCAAAAACCATGTTGAAGATTTTAGACATTTTTAATTAGGGCACGAGGTACATCCCTTGATACGCATTTTCACAAATTGAGAAGAATGAGAAACTTGTGACATTGTCTCTCAATGAAAGTTATCTTATGTGAAGAGCACAAAGGTGGCATGGACTGCCACATTATAAGAGCGAGAATTTGCCAAGTGCACTTAACATGAAGAAATGCAAGCAATCCTTGATTTCCATGCATTAGACACCTTTTACAAATTGTATGTATCTTCAAACCCTTCCAATATTTTTAAGTTCAATTTTTCAATCAAAGTTTGAACTTATTTTTTACAAATTTTGTTTATTTTGATTTAGGTTGTGTGAAATTATGAAGGACTAATTTGTGGTTGATGCAATTTGTTTCACTATAAAACATCACCAAATGTACACTCACCATCATGCAACATAGGTGGAGGATGTGGCCAAAGCTTATCAATAAACTCATAATTTTAAGGATGATGGTCATCGAGTAAAACGAATAAGATTTTTTTTTCATTTTTGTAGTTTTTTGAACATTTTTGTATAAATATTACATTTTAAACATTTTTTATTCTCCATGAGTTTTAAATACATTTTTTAATGTAATGTTGCATAAGTCATATTAAAACATCATTTTTGAATCACATTTTTTTTATGTAATATTTTAATGCCTTAACTCTAAAATACGTGCTTAAAATACTGAATTCATAATACTTCCATAAACACAAAAAATCCAATAATACCAAAGATGAAATGCCCATCCTTTTGATTTGTTTACCATTGGATAAATATAATGTATGCAATATTTGCATGTCATTGGCAAAACACACTCAATTTTTTATTTTCAATTGCAATACTTGCATAATGATCATAATGTTACATGCATTCAAACATTTTAATATGATGGATGCATGTATTGCATTTTTTAATAGGGGTTTGTTTAAGGGGGCTTCAACCAATAGAAAAATCTTTCAATAAGCCTTATGTGCGAATATTATGTATTTTAAAAATATTTATGGAGTTTAGGTTTTAAGGGATTTAAGGTTTATGGTTTACAATTTGGGTTTTAAGAAAAAGGTTTATATATAAAGATAGGTTTTAGGTTAGGTTTTAATGTTAGGTTGTAAATTGTAGGTTTTGACATTTAGGTTTTGAGGTTACATTTAGGTTTTAAAGTTAAATTTAGGTTTTAGGTTTTAAAGTTAAGCTGTGGGCCTTAAGGTTAAGTTTAAAGGTTAAATTTTTGTTTTCATATTAAAATTAAGTTTTAGAGTTAGGTTTAGGCTTTAAAGTTAGGATTTAAGTTTTAAGGTTATGTTTTAATGTTCAATTGTAAATTTTAGGTTTTTAATTTTAGGTTTAATTTTAAGCTTTAAGGTTAGGGTTAAGGTTTTAATTTTATAACTTTGGGTTTAAGGTTTAAAGTTTAGGGGTTAAGTTTAGGTTTTAGGGTTGACATTTAGGCTTTAAGTTTTTTGGTTGGGTTTAGGTTTAAGTTTAGGCTTTAAGGTTAGGTTTAAGGTTTTAGGCTTTAAGGTTAGGTTGTAGGTTTAAGTTTTAGGTTTATACTTTAGGGTGTAAGCTTTACAATTAAGCTTTAGGGTGAAATTTTAGGGGTTACAAATAATTTAAAACATGTAGTGATTAAATTTTCAAATATTGGTAATCCTTTAAATTATATTTAATAAAAAATGATTTAAAACTAAATTTAACATATTAGTAACATATCTACACTCCTAGTTTAATCTCTTTGAACTAAATGAGTTGCTAAGAAGCCCTATGTAAATTTTTGACAAAAGGTAGCCAATAGATTGTTAATTTGCTCAGTGATGTTTTTTTGTTGTACCCTTCTTATATCTTTTCTTCACAATTTTGATTTGGGTAGAATTTGGGTAAATGGATTCAATTCTCTCAAATTCTTTTTTTTTCTCTTTCCACTAAAAGAGATAATTTTAATAGGGTAACAAAAGAAACTATTGATAATTAAAGGATGGCAATCTTTGTCATTTATGTTGATAGGTAGTGTAAGGGTTGAATCTTCTTGAAGGAGGTGAGGGGTTCAAGCACACTTGCAACCCATGTGTCATTTAGCTCACCTACGTTAAGGTGGCTTACCTACCTAGGTTGCATGACCTAGTAGTGACATGTGTCAACCATTCATTGGAGGAAAAATGAAATAAACATTTATTATACTAATTTTAATATTTACATTATCTACATATATATTATTTGTTTTGTTTCGGGAATGCATGTATTGCGTTTTTAGAGTATATTGTGTTAATGGGGGTATTGACAAATACATGACATTTGGTGATGTGGATATGATGATGTAAGAATGAATGTTGAAAAATATTGACACATGGTGTTTTTTGCTAACACCCATATGAATGGGTAATGCATAATGGTTTGCAATACCATTCAATTTTTTTTAAAGACATTTCATTGAATTTTTCCTTTTTTTTTTACTAATCAAAATATGGAAATAGGTCCATTTTCACAAAATGAATAATACATGCACAATGTTATCATGATCATCCATGAGAAGTAATCATCCAATTGTTTGTGTTCTAACTACCTACATATGTCTTTTCAAATATTGTATTATTTGTAATCTCCAAACAAAATAATATAATAAGTTATTGATAACTTAAATTAATAATGGTAATAATTATATTGAATAATACATACTATTAGAATTCCTATTTTTTTAACTAAAACTTTTGGTCAAAAAAGACCCATTTTGGGCAGGCTTAAAAAAAACCTCCTAGTCATTTTGGATAAGTTGATTTGAACTTGTCCATTGTGATAGGGCCATGTATTTTTGACCAAGCTTCGGTTGGCATTTATGACTAGTTATTTTGACGAGTACTTTTAACTAGTCATTTTGACTAATCAATATAATAGTCAAATTAATTTTTGATTGGTCAAACACCATTTTGACTAGGCAAATGCCATGTGGCATTTAAACAATGGCCACCCAAGTTATGCCACATGGCATCTAAACATTGGCCACCTAGGTTATGCCATGTGGCATTTAAACATTGGTCATCTAGGTTATGCCATGTGGCATTTAAACATTGGCCACTAGGTTGTGCCACATTGATAGAACTTAAATAACCTAGGTTAAACCTAAAACTAGATACCTATTCCTAAAGTCCCTATGTTTAGGAACTTACAATCTAAACTCCTAAGCCTAGGTCTAAGAGCTTATAACTAGTAAGTAGGTAGAGAAGCTTAAAGTAGGCTAGGGCAACCTAAACTATGACCTTTATTAGGCTTAAATGTACACCACCTAGATTAAACTTACAACTAAATGACCTAGGTAGGAAAATCTTATTTCATTTTGAATTTGGCATTTAAGGTTGAGCAATTTCAGTTGCCTCATCCCGAATGACTTTCCTTTTAAAAATATTTCTTGTGTTTTGGATGCTTATGGTGCATTTATTTATATTGTTCATCATTTGGAAAGTACAACAAACAATATGGGACAAACTTTTGAGAGAGAAAGTAACATTTTCATGTCCACACAACACTGAAGCTTTTTAGTTCACACAACATTATTCCTAAATAACTATGTAAGATACATAAATTAAGTAAATAAATAAAGAGGTAGGTAAATATGTATGTTAATTAAATAAAAATAGAAATTAACAATAGTTAATGTTTAGTTATTTAGTTAAAATCAACAATTACAACCATATTATAAAATTTTGAATTATTTAAAATATCAAATTAATTACAATGTATTATATTGTTGATTAATGATTACAACCAAATTATAATGAATCCTTACAAATTTGACTTGATTCATTATATATTATCAACATTGTATTTGTAATAGTTAATATTTAACCATTTAATTACACATTCATTAATGTATTTTAGGTAAATAACTAATTAACCAACTAGTAATTCATCACATGTATATAATTGGCTTACCCTAGCGTATATAACTAGGTTACCTATAGGTTAAAATATAAGTAAATAGGTGGAGTATAGGCAAGGTATGTATAATTAAATACACATACACATAAGTTAAATAGGTGGTTAATTTAACCTCAAAAAAATCAATTATGGCAAAACTAATGAATGGTAAATAATGTTTAAATAAATTACAATTAGAATAATTATGAAAAATTTAACCATGGCTAAACTATAAATGGTTAAATGAACCATGAATAAATAAATTTGGTTAGTTTAATTACTAATAAAGTTAATATGGCTACACCAACTATTGAATATATATTTTATGGCAAAACCAATTATGCAAAAATTAATTCTAGGTAAAATAAACATGAATGAAATAATTATAGTTAAAATAAAAATGGTTATAGTATTTATGGAAAAATTAAACATGGCTAAACTAAGTAATGAATAAATATTTTATTGAAAAACCAATTATGTAGAATTAATTATGATTAAAATAAACATGAATGAAAAAATTATGGCTAAAAGTAGAATTGTTAAAATAATTATGGAAAAATAAAACATGGTCAAACTATAAATGGTTAGATTAACTATGAGTTAATAAATTTGGTTAAATTAATCATTAATAAAGTTAATATGGGTAAAGTAACTAATGAAAAAATATTTTATGGCAAAATAAATTATGAATAAACTAAATATGAATAAAATAAACATTAATGAAATAATTATGGCTAAATTAAAAATGCTTAAAATAATTATGGCAAAACCAACCATGGCTAAATTAATAATTTAGCATTAAAATAATTATGGGTCTATTGATTATCGTTAATTTATTAAGGTAAAATAAAAATATGTTAAAAATAATATATTTATTTTAGTTATGTTTATAGTAACCATGGTTAAATTCATGATGGCAAAACCAACAATGGCCCAAGTAGTAATGGTTAAATTAATTATGTTAAACTAATTATCATGGCTAAATTTATTATGGCTAAATCAACTATTGTTAAATTGACCATGGTTAGGTTAATTGTGGTCAATTTTAATTTTAATTTATTTTTTCATCAATAATTGAACCATAACTAATTTCAATATATTCAATTTAATCATAGTTAGACAAACCATACGTATAATTAATTGAATCATAATTTATTTGGTCATGATTCATTTAGTTATGTGTAGTTAATTTTTACATTTTGCAAAAAAAAATTCTATTTGGACAAACATAATCAAAATGTTAAATGTAATCCCAAGATACCCAATTCATATTACAATTTCTAATTGGCCTTTTTGATGAGGCCATTGGTCACTTTGACTTGACTTGTTTAATTAGCCCTATTGATTGAATATAGTCCATATTGACTTGGCCACTTGCCAATTTGACTAGATGTATGATTTGATTGTTCTAATCAAATTGATTAGTTAAAAAAATACCCATTGTCATTCAAGCTCTTGGCCTCTAGTAAAAAATACATGTCCTCTAATTAAAAAGACCCATCTAGTCTGTTTGTTTAGTTTGAAAAAAAAAAAACCGATGGTAATGATAGTAATGATAATATTAACTTTGTTACATTTATTAATAAATTATTTAACGTAATATTAATGTACTCATTATTTTTACTAAAGTATTAGTATATAATCACGTTATTAATTATAATTAATATATATTATAATAATCATCAATAATTACCTTATTAATAAAATATTTCTTGCATGTTTTATTAAATAGAATAACAATTTTAAAAATATTTATCCATTTTTAATAGTGATGTGTATTAAAATAATATTTTTAATAAATATGTTGAAGTAATTACGATGAATAATATTATAATTATATTCACCATTAATAATTAATTTAATATGTTAACATATTATTATTAATTATTATTAAACTATTATGATAATAAAAAATAAAATTTATCAAAATAATATATATGGATAATCTTTAAATTTTTATTATCATTTTTTAAATTATACAAATAATGATCTTAATAAAATTTCATTATTAATATATGCATTATTTTTATTATTTGTAGCTAACTATCGCCTATGCTATGATACTTATAAAATAATTACTTTTATTTAGGCTATACAACCATGTAGGTACATAAGAATATATTAGCATAGTCGATACTATTCAAATAATAATAATATAATATTTCTTAATTAGTTCTATTATCATTTATATTATTATTAATTATTTTATCTATAATGGATTGTCAAATGGAAAATAATATTGTTAGCATTCGATACACAATAATATTATAAACCCTTGGTATAAAATGATCAAACAAACAATTTACATGAATATGATGCCTATTAGATGTTAAAGTTAGTATTTGGTCATGAGAAGTTTTTTTACGAACATTTATATCTATGAGTGTTGTTATTTGTTAGTATTTCAACCTATGAAGTAAATACCCTAAATCATTGTTTGCATGATGTAACAACATTCCGGAATATAATGACTTGTTCACTTTTATCAAGCAAATGTGTTGGATTTTTTATGCCACAATTCTCATGATTGAAGTGGCATGCTCACAAAATGTGACCCCTCTTTTTGTGCATTCTTTGGTAATTTCTTACATTGTGTCATGTAAATGAGTTAGTGCTCCCTCCAAAAGAACATTTGAACTTTCTAGTTCATTAAAAGCCCTGACCCCATCCGGAGGAAGCACAACCTCCTCCAAGGTTCCAATCAAATCAATGTCAATGGCCTTTTAGTCATCATAAGTTTCACCATCATTTTAGAAATTTGAATCATCCATAATATATCTAGGGTTTGTAAATCACTACTACCAAAGTGGGGTGCAACTTACTAGCTTAAATCATTATAGGACCTTAAAAGTGAAATAACTTCATCGCATTTTACAGATTTCACTATAATATCATTATGTGGACATCATGTTTCATTTATACTTAACATAGTTCCCTATTTCAATTTACTATAGTAAATACATTTATTTCTATGTTTTCAAAAATATTTTTTATGTGCTACTTTATGATATACCCTATATTATTTTAAGTTAATTTATTTATTCTAACTTATATTTTATGTTATTATAGGCTATTATAAGTTATTGTACCCTAAATTATAATATTTGATTTTACCTTAAGGTATCTTAATTAGTTTATCATAAGCTTTTAAGTTATTCTAAATTAAATTATTCAACTAACTTTAGGTTATTTTATTTAAAATTAATATATGTTATTTCAAGTTACTCTTTAAGTTATTTAAGGTCATTTTACTTTATGTTATTATAAATTATTTTATCCAAAGTATAATAACTTAAAATAATCTAAAATAAAATATAATGACATAAGGTAAAAAAAAGTTAGAATAAAAAATAATAACCTATGAAAAATAATTTTAAATACCCTACAATATAATAACTACCAATAGCCTATGAAATTATAACATAGAATATTAAACAATAATTTATAATATAATAATCACCAATAGCTATAATATAACATATAATAACGAACAATAACTTATAATACAATTACCATTAATAATCATTAATAAAATACCCATCAATAACCACCAATAAAATAACCCCCAATGGCTTACCAATTAATAATCACCAATATCCACCAATAAAATATCCATTAATAGTCATTAATAGAGTAGGCATTAATAACCATTAGTAGAATAACCACCAATAGCCATTAGTAGAATAACCACCAATATTCATTAGTAGAATAACCATTAATAACCATTAGTAGAATAACCATCAATAACCATTAATAAAATAACCACCAATAGCCATTAGTAGAATAGCCATCAATAGCCATTAATAAAATAACCACCAATAGCCATTAGTAGAATAGCCATCAATAGCCATTAATAAAATAACCACCAATAGCTATTAGTAGAATAGCCATCAATATCCATTAATAAAATAATCACCAATAGCCATTAATAGAATAACCATCAATATCCATTAATAAAATAACCACCAATAGCCATTAGTAGAATAGCCATCAATAGCCATTAATAAAATAACCACCAATAGCCATTAGTAGAATAGCCATCAATAGCCATTAATAAAATAACCACCAATAGTCATTAGTAGAATAACCACCAATAGCCATTAGTAGAATAACCACCAATATTCATTAGTAGAATAACCATCAATAGCCATTAATAAAATAACCACCAATAGCCATTAATAAAATAACCACCAATAGCCATTAGTAGAATAACCATCAATAGCCATTAATAAAATAACCACCAATGGCCATTAGTAGAATAACCATCAATATCCATTAATAAAATAACCACCAATAACCATTAATATAATAGGCACCAATAACCATTAACAGAATAGCCACCAATAGCCATTAATAACCACCAATAACATTAATAAAAGAACAACCAATAGCCATATATGAGGATTGTTTAAGATTGTTTAAGATTGCCAAAAAAATCTAGGGTGAAATAATTTATAACAGAGAAAAATAACTTAAGGTGAAATAGCCTATAATAACCAAAAATTGTCAATAATAACATAAAGTGAAATCGCCTTTAATAATTAAAAGTAACTTATAATAGTTGCAAGTAATCTAAACTGAAATAATTTACAATAACCAAGGATAACATAAAATAGCCAAAAAAATTTACAATAGCTGAAAATAACCTAAGGTGAAATAAGCTAAAATAGGTAAAAGTAACTTCAAATAACCAAAAGTAGCCTAGGGTGAAATATTAAAAAATAACCAAAAGTAATTGAGAATAAACATGAATAGCCATAAATAATGTAGGGTGAAATAATTTAAATTAATGAAAAATAGTAATATAATGACTGAAAGTAACTTATAATAGGTAGTATTATTATATTAACAAAATAATTATCCATTTATTATAAAAAAAAATTCAAAAGAATGGTCATTGAAATGTTATTGAATAATGATACTCGATTTTTTTTATTCAAATGATTTTAAATTTTCAAAAGGAAATAAATGTTATTATGTGCATTATTGAATTTAGAAAAAAACTTAAATCATTCCATTTGGACAAAATTTCAATAAAATATGAATTTTCAAAGTTTATGTTTTTGTAATGTTTAAAATGAAGTATTTGATAAATAAAATTTTATGTAACATATTATCACAACAAGTGGGGTGTTTACCTCCATTCCAAATGTAAAGGGATTAAACCTCGTGGGTGGTGTTGTGTGTGGTCAATAATGGTATGTTGACCAAATATTTTCCTTTCAAATTCCTAGATTAGGTGCCTAGGTTGAGTATGTGGCCTACCTACTTAGGCTAAGTTTTTAACTTAATGTAAGTAGTGACACTTGTCAATAAATAATAGGTTTTTAAAATCATGAAATTGTCAATAATATTATATATTAAATAATTAAAATTTAATTGATTTTCATATTGGTTAATTAATTAACTAACAAGTGAATGGTTTGATAAATTTGTATTTCATTTGAAAATAACCTTGTTTCATTAAGTACTAATGAAATAAGTCATTGTTCGTAGCAACTGGTCATTGTTCACTAGGGGGTTAAACAATTTCATTAGGTAAAAATGTTCAAATTCATTCAAAATCTAGTGAAATCCATAGTGAACTACGATGCATTTCCTAGTAATGAAACATGGCTACAAAACCTTGGTGATTAAATCCAAACCATGTTCCATAATAATAAATGACATCCTCTTGATAACATTGATGACCATGAGAATAATAAAAATTTGGTGTTTACAAAGATTCCCTCCCAAGGCCCATTCACATGTGCAATCTAAATATTATATAAATGAGCACTTACAATCCAAAGACCATCTATTTCAAAAAAAGGTTGGGATACACGTGTGAATGGGATCAATGTTTCCTTTTCCGCACTTGTTCTCACAACATGCTCCACAACCTTCTTTTTTATGAACCTTTTTTTTCATTTCAAATGTGTGCATGTAATGTCATGTAATTGTTATTATCAATTTCCAAACCAACCAACCAATTTGACACCCTTTAAAACCCTTTGTTTCAAGTGAAAATGGATGTTTTAAGGTGCCATGGTAAGATTCAATGTTCACTTATGTATCTTGGTTGGAATGTGACATGCATTAAAAGCCAATCATCGATAACTTTAAAACACAATGCATAATGCAATATTAACTAGATCAATGTTATAGTTGATAGAACATGATCATACCCATTTAAGGGGATGAAAAAATATGAAACTATGATGAAAAAACATGTTTTGAAAGATTGAAATTGAAAAATGAACACATACCAAATTGGCAATAATAGGTCTAAAAGTATTATGTCCAAGAGTCACCATGATTATGGTGTTCAAAATTTTGTAGAACTTTCATTCTCCCTCGTTCTTTGAAAGTCTTAATGTTTTCCTTGAGCTCGATGGACATATACATCACATCATGTAGGTCATGAAAAATGATCTACCAAACCTCAACATTTTTAATCATTTCCACTACATGTAAGTGCCATGCCTTTAATACATGTCATGCACAAAGGAAGATAAAGAAGTTATCCATAGCTCAATCAATCCCAAGCATTCACACACAAATCCCACAAACTTTTAGCATTAGCTA
>Ga0209208_10011440_pt1 | contig 11359 bp, 4 predicted proteins | sample S1TSphfallax_3_FD_187694 | JGI IMG/M metagenome (GOLD analysis project Ga0209208, IMG submission 187694) | Host-associated microbial communities from peat moss isolated from Minnesota, USA - S1T2_Fd - Sphagnum fallax MG (SPAdes) (version 2) | ecosystem: Host-associated > Plants > Peat moss >...
TGCTTTACTTGTACCTACATACGTACCACCCACATCGGTGTGATATCCATATCTCATTAGGCCAACAACAAAGCCTCTTTCGTATCCTTGGGGACATCCATGGAATAGTTTTAAAATATTATGAACACGTATTACAAACGTATGTAAAAATCATATTTTTTCATTTAAAAAATAATTAATTTTTTTTATATTATAGTTCCATGCGAAGATGAATATCATAGTACCTTGGTGACTTTTGTGTGTGTGTGTATATATATAAGAGAATATTCCAAAAGATTCTTCATTTTCTTTCATTATTTATAATGCTTATATAATAAGTATGAAAGTGTAGGGCTACTTAATATTTAATTTCAATTGTCAAGGCCTTTGGATATATAAAAGCGTGGTTTGTAGATCAATGTCAATGCATTTGTATTGGCCTTCAAAGGTAGCATGTTAAAAAGGTTTGTGCTCTTAAAATTTTCCATCTCTAAAAAGAAATAGGTCATAAGGAAGGTGGAGGGTTAAAGGGTCACAAATGTGATTTCAAAAAGGCAAGTACATAATCTTTGCATATGTGGGAAAAAAAAGGGATTTTTTTGTTGTTAGAAAGTTAGTGTGAAACAAAAAGGATCTAAACCCCATCTCAAAAGGTTGAAAATAATACACACTCAAACAATATTTTTACTAATTAAATGGAGGCCATATGAAAAAAAAAATTGTTTTAAATTACCACAACTTTGGATGATCAATATATCCTATGATTATAAATGTGTTGGCAATTGTTGGCAACATCGTTAATATAACTTAACAATGAAAACTAAACTTGCTTTGATTTTGCAAACTTCAAATCATCTTTCTATAAAAGATTGACCTCATATTCAAGTTTGAATGCATTTTTTAAAGTAGGGTTCTTGTTTCATTTGGTATCTAAAATTTGTGGGGAATATCTTGAAATTTATGCCTCGTGAAGAAATTGCCAAAATGATATATTACAACAAGCAAAATAATCAATCGTTTTTGAATGTGGTAATTAATAGACTTGGTCATGTTTCACATCATGGGTGTAATATCACAAGCATTTACAAGCACCAAATGTTGAAATTAAAGTTTAAATTTTGGCCATAAATTAAAGAGGAAAGGAGAAAATTTTAAAAACTTTCTATATTTTTGTAGTCTCTTGTTGGAACCTATTGTCTATAAATGACAATTTCAAAAAATTAGTCCTCATAAAGTTGACAACTTTGGCTCATTTTTTAAGTAATTGTTTTTGCATCAGTTTTACTAGAGTTTTTTTTGGGTCATGAAGTGGAGAAAATTTTCCCCCCAAAAAAGTTGAGATTGAAATGGGAACAAAATATGAAATGTTTTTTACCAACAACATCTCTTTGAATTCTTTTGAAAACTATGTGAAGGTTGATTAAATATGAATATATTCCAAGGAATTGAATAATTTTGATCATTGCAACCATGGTGTGGTTGACCCCAAAAAAAAAAAGAAGGGGGTAAACCATTGATAGATTGGGACTAACACATGCACATAATTTAATATATATTATTGGATGCATAAAGCATGAAACTAATGTTACTATATAGTTTATAATTTAATATCCATTGATGATGCCACTCATGTGCTATTCTTTTGAATATTCCTTTTCAACATGAAATGTTAACAAGGGATATGCATTACAGATGGGTTTATGCGACTCCTATTCATGCTTTTCATTCAATCTTTTCATATGAATGGCATTTTATTTTTCACAAAATCAATTCATTTTTTAATCAATTCATCAATTGATTGTCATTGGTAATGCATAATTTAGTGTGGAGCCCATGTTTGGAGAATGCAAATCTAACAAATTTTTAATTAAACATGTTTTAGCAAAACCTTTGATTTTAACGTGAAACCAAAATAACATAACTTTGCCCAATTTTACATCCCGACACATTTTTTATAAACTTTTTTTCAAAGTTTCAATATCTTAATAAAAAATATTCTTACAAATAGTGCAATGTCTATGAAGAAACATCAATAGAATATTATTTTAACACCAATGAAAAAGAAAGCAATGGGGACAAACATCATTGAAATCTAAGATTTGCAAATCAAATGGAAGGCAAATCATCACACTTAAATACTTAATTAAATAAAGAATAAAAGCAAGGAATTAACATTGTTAAGGCTACACCACAAAATTGTAAATTGTTCACTAATTAATGACACAAATAGAAAATTAAAAGTGCCAAGCTAATTATTTAAATGTTGATGGATTATTTTGCATCTATTGATGATACAATTCAAGTGTTGTTTTTATGAGCACTTCCTATTTGGGCAAGCGATGATTATTCACATCAAAATTACAAGAATAAATGTAATGCCCTTGGGCAAGGTTTCAAATTGAGCAAAATCTCTCTCTCTTTCCTCCCCCCCACCCCCTTCTCCCTTCCACCTTTTTTTCATTCTCCTATGTTTTCATATGGTTTTCCATAGTTCATTATTATTTATGCCAAATCTCATATTTATGCAATTTCAAGTCCATGTTCATCATTATAGGCTTGAAACAAGTAGATTATTAAAGTTATTATATATATATATATATATATAACATTTATTTATAAATATATAAGTGTTTTTTTTTATTTGTATGTTTTGTTTGTGACCATGTCTTAACCCTCCCAAACCGTGAGACCCCTCACTACATTTTTTGTACCATGGAAAGGATTTTTAATGAAGCAATGTGCACAATGGTTGTTTCATAATTTTCGAAACAACAGAACAAAAGTTATTGAATTTGAATTAAAAGTGACTTTTTTTATTGTCCAAATTAATTGAAATACATAAATTTGGCTTTTTCAACCAATAGTTGTTTCTTCATCATATTGGCTCTTTTGTTGCCCATTTGCATCCCAAAGCTTACAACCTTGGCCACCAATAAGATTATTTTATAATTGAGTTTCTTTCCAAAAGTTATGTTTTAAAGAGAGCTTTGAAGAGGTTTTTTGGAAAGTTATATCTCTTAAATCCTTGAAAATGATCTCACATAGGCCAATGACACAAGGGTCCCCTAGTGAACATGAAAAGATGTGTTAATTTGCTCTTTCATATGTAGATGGGTAGGGGAAAGCAATGAGGTAGTTAGGCTAGGAAGTGGTAGGTTTGAATGGCACATATACATGGACATACATAAATCATGTTTAATATTATATAGATTATCAATAATGGGGATTTGTCCAAATGTCAATATGATTCAATGTTTGCTTAAGAATGACATTCTTGAATAAAAATTGGACATTTGGTTGAAAGGTTTAGGGTTTAGGGTTTGCTTAATTTTTTTTGCTTAAGAATGATTCAACCCTAAAATCTAACAAATGATTTCCAAAATATTTAGGCAATCAACAAAATAATTAAAAGTTCAAAGCCATAATATTAATTATGGAGATCATTGTTAAAAGAAATCAATCCAAACAACTATTTCCATGACTAAATGAACAAATAATTGTACGACAAGTGATTCTTAATAAATCATGCACAATATATAGATATTTTGTTCAAATTAATTAATGAATAAGCATACATGTTGATGAAAGGTTTCAAAATTGTTTTCATAAAAAAATTGACAATTTTGGGTAATATTACTTTTCTTGCGGTGGACCATACCAAAAGCTATAACCGAGATGCCATATATTAGCATAGGGTTTTGAAAACCAAATGAATTAAATAAAACACAATTTGAAGTCTTGTTGAGTAGAGATTTAAAAAAATTCCAAATCACCTTTTTAACATACCTATTTTTTTGTATGAAACAATCAACTCGTAAGGAATTAGGTTGTTGGAGGCATATGAATACACAACACAAATGAACTTACATAATGGTCAACTATTTAAACTTTTTACAATGTACAACCCTCAATACTTTGATATGTTAAAGACATGAATGTAATCTAATGTTTATGAACTTATCATGATTCAATGTTTGGAGGTGGCATTTGACAACTTGATGGTATCTATGTTTAAAAATTTATTTATGACTTTCAACCACAATTGATAAGGTCAAAGTCATTGAAACCTTTGCAACAACTTCATTAGAATCAACAACCTACAATCTTGACAAAATTTTCAATTATTATAGTGGATGCATATTTGGAATCTTTTTCCAAAAAGGTCCAAGGGATAATTTGGCTCATATTTAATGTCTAAAGTTATGTTGTTTTTCTCCTTTTGGAGATGTTAATGTTTCATTCAATTCTTGAGCAACAAGCATTTCATGCAATCCAACTTACAATATAGACTATGAATAAGTAATAACAAGTAATTAGACACCTTTTTTGTATATTAAAATTTAAATTATATTTAAAACTTCCAAACTAAAATGTTTTTTGACATGTTAAACCAATTGGATTACATTTGAAAGCATGTTTGAAGCATAAAATCAACCAATCAATTCATGGTGTCCATGAACAAATGTACATGATTCACGGCTCATGGTTAAGGGAACATGAAAAACAACATAGGTGGATGTGACCCATGAATAAAATGTAATCTATATATTAATATATATATTTTTTGTTTTGTTTCTTTGTTTATGACCACACCTTAACCCTCTTGAACCATGGGGCCCCTTGGCATTCTTTTGGTACCATTGGAAAACCTTTAACAAGATGGTGTGCATAGTGGTTATTTCACAAATAACAAAGATAAAATTATTGGATTTAAAATTATTTTTGTCATTGGAAATCAATTAAAATTTATAAATTTGGTTTTTTCAACTAATCAATGCCTTTTCATATCACATGAAAAAATGTAATTACCTCTTCATGTCATAGGGAATCTCCCATTGGCCATCCTATTGGCCATCCACCCATTTAACCATCTCAACCAACCAATGCATTTTCATGTCACATGAAGAAATGCATGGGGATTCTCCCATTGACCATCATATTGGCCATCCTTCCATCTCTCATTTCAATTAATCAATGCCTCTTCATGTCACACAAGGAAGTGAATTTGTTTTTTCATTTCATGGGAAAATTTACAAGGAATCTTCCATTTTCAAACAATTGATGTAAATTCATTGTATTGGCACATGAGTTCACATTCGCCTCTTCATGTCATGGAGAAATGCATGGGAAAGCTCCCATTGGTCATCTTATTGGCCATCCTCCCATTCAATCATCACATGAACTAATCAATATTTCTTCATGTCACATGAAAAATGCATTTGCCTCTTCATGTAATCTCTGATCAACCATCCTATTTTCCCTTTCATTGTTAACATTTTTGTTTGCATTTTGACATCCCAATTTTTAACATTGAGCCAATGACACTTGAATTCATATTTGAATAGACATTTTTATTTCATTATTGAGGTTTTTACAAAGTTGTGTTTTTGAAAGCCTTGAAGTGGTTTTTTTCATTATTGAGTTTTTTGAGAAGTTTTATCTTTCAAAAATTTGAAAATGATCCCACACTTGGGTCAATGGTACAAAGGTCCATTACTATTTGTGTTTTCAAAGTAATTATGTCATGATCATGTTAATTAATTGTAAGAACCCCAATTGTATTTTTCTTTTGTGATGGGCATCTTTGATTGACCCATCACCAAAAAATTTAATTTAAGCTTTGGATGATCCCAAAACATATATGTTGTAATCTCCTCCTTTGCATTATTTATATAGCTTACAAGACTAGAAATTAGCACAAAGGATATGGGATAAAATGAGGAGTTATTTAGAACATGTCGGGGAACACATTTAGAACTTGGGGAACTTGATGATGCAATTGGTTTGTTTTAGGATGATGTGAAAAAAAGAAACATATGGAACTTGCCAAGAAGAAAGATGAAGAACAAAAATGTTGATGGAAAAGTAGTTCTTAATGTGAACCTTGATGTTGATGTGGGAATGTCTAGAGTTGATGATGTGGAGCCTTTAATTTAGGAACCTTTGAATTGGTATGGCATCTTATGTTTTTTTATTTTGTTTTGCTTTGGGACTGAATGAAATACATGTTTGAGATTTTGCAATTGTGTTGTGCATAGGAAGGAAAGTCTAGGTGAAACAACATGTTGGGATCACCAAGATAATTTTTGGATCCTTTAATATTTTCAACAACAATGGTTGAGTATACCTAAATCTATGCAAAAGGTTATCAAACTCGCAAATCTTCATCCAAAAACTTAAATTCAAAGATGGCCAACTTACAATTGCATGGTTTTTGTGAGATCATAAAAGATTGTTTATTGGTGTACAAGGGCGCTATTGCAACACTTTTGTTGAACAACATTTTCTCAAAACAAGATACATCCGACTATTAACCTATTTATGTTGTTATGGTGGATCAATCAAGAATTCTTGTTTTAAGAGGTTGAGGATGGCCATGTTTGGCCATTGCCATTTTTTCAACGATTTGATGCTATCAAAGTAAGTGTATTAAAATTGCCCTGCCCTAAAACAAACCAAAAATTTAATTTAATTTACTTTTCCAAATATTTTTACTAATGGTGATGTGGATATGTTTATAGGTATCGACATATGAACATGCCAAAGAAAATTTGATAAATGGTTACAAGTGAGAGTTTGGAGGCCCGTGTTAACCAATGGGCCAACAAGTTGTTTAAGGATTGCTTAGATGCAAACTTCACGAGAACACATTAGGAACAATAAAAATCCAATACCCCCAAAGAAAAAACTTGTGCCCCCTCATTACAAGTTGTTTCAACTCATTGGCTACAAGATTTTTTTTGCCTACTTATGTTGTTTGCCATTTTTGGCCTAGGCTAATGGTAGGGGCATGAACTATGGGTGTATAATACAAAACTAGGATGGGAAAATGTTAAAATAATATCCAAAAGAAATGTCAATGTATATGAATAGCTTAAGCTTATAACATATCATTTAGTTGGCATTTTTGTCTCACCACCACTTCCAATTGTTCAAATTAGTAATCTCAAGTAGAATACCAAGTTGTTGAGGTCTACCTAATACATTGAGAATGCTACATCAATTGGAAAATGTTCAATCACTTGTCCACCAAGAAAACAATGAAGTTGCTTATGGAATTTAGGCAATCTTGATTGATAGGTGTATGATTTTTAAGACCAAGTACACAATGAAAAATGCTTATTAATTGTGAGGAATGGAAAATGGTGAACCAAATCAAATGATTAAATCGAAAAGCCTAATGAATTGAAATGAACGGATATGAATGTTAAAGTAAAATATTCACCCAAATCATCCCCCTTGTAACATTTTAAAAAACATGAATATTTCCACTAGTTTAAGCTCAAAGTGTGACCTTGCAAATTAAAATTGGATGAAAAAGAGTCCAAACATTCCAATTTGGTTCAACATAGTGGTTTTGGCCTTGCATTTTTGCACTATATTGTTGATACTAGTAAAAGGCACAACAAAGCTTAACAACTATCAGAAGAGAATAATATAAATATGAGTTGGCTATTATTCTTTTTTTTATTCGTTAATCATAACAATTGGTTTTAGTAAATTTTTATTAGTAGTTTAACACCTATTTGTAATCCCAATTTTAATTTCATGGCCAAGGTTGAGAAAAAAACAAAAAAAAAAAAACTTCAATGTACAAAATATTTTTGCAAGGTCCCCAACAATGGGCATCATTTGCTCTTTTATTAATGTGTCACATACAAGGATTACATTAATTGTTTTCCCATCCCCACACATAACCTTGAAACTCAAGAGGTTATAAAATCAAATATTGTTTAAATGTAATAATTAAGGCCAACCATTACAACTAACCAATGAAAAGTAATCATTCGATTGGTTTGTGTCTTTTTCAGCCACACCATAAATGTGAACATTTTGCAAGTCAACTTAGACACAAACTCAAAAACACCACATTTTGGCATACAATGCCATTGTTGGAACTACTCTCACATGTTAAACATCATTGGAGACGCTCTAATGGTTTGAAAACCAAAAGGAACTACAAGATGCCATCTTTATAGCATCTCCATAAGTTCATTGCACAACATCATGTTTTGGATGAAGACCACTAAAAATTAATCAATTTGTTTACGTGTGTTTTTTTCAACTCCACCATAATATAGTGCCACTTTGGAGTTGCTCTCACATGCTAAGCATTGTTGAAGATGTGTTAAAGACTTGAAATCCAAGGGGAACTATGAGATGTCATTCTTAAGAACATCTACAATGAACTTGCACTAAAGACTTGAAATCCAAGAGGAACTATGAGATGTCATTTTTAAGAACATCTACAATGAACTTGCACTAAAGACTTGAAATCCAAGAGGAACTATGAGATGTTATTTTTCAAAACATCTCACCAAAATCGCAACATGTTTTGAATGAAGACCAATCAAAACTTGTTGTTTTGGTTCAATAAAATGGTTTTGGGCAAACATTTTTGCTTAGGATGCATGTTAAGACTAGCAAAAGCCACTTTACAATCTTGACTTTTTGAAGATTTTTGATAGTGGTGGCAAATTAGAAGAAATAGAAGGTGGAACATGAAAAATTGATGTAAATATAACAAAGGAAAGAAATGAAACATGGATGTTTAACATCCATGTCAATTGATGAACAAAAGATGAATTTGCTTGGTGTTGATGGAGAACATCTTGGGCATGTGAATCATTATTTTCACACCAATTTGGATTTAGGCAGGAAATTTCAAAATCAGAATTCAACTTCTGAGAAAAGATTTAAAAAAATTGGCAGGTATTTTAGAGTATTTCTTGGTTGAAGTTTTCATAACCCAGATATTGATTTTTAAAAAAAATTACACTTCAAAAAATTCCCATATATGTTAAACGTCAAACCAAGTTAAATTTAATGGGAAAGTAATGCCTTAAAATAATCTTATTTTGTGGTTCATGTGTTGTAAATCAAATTCAATCACCCTTCCAAGTTTATAGATAGTGGCATTTGAGTTAAATGGTGATGGCATTTAGAAATAAGCTCGAAGGAAATTGGAACATAGAGAAAAAAACTAGTACTCACGGCCCATGTCTTTGTTTTTTGGGCTATATTTATGCAATTTTGAATGGGGTGTATTATTATTACTATTATTATTATTTTATTTTTTTTATTTTTTGAGAATGTGAAATAAAACATGAAAATTTTATGACTTTTAAGGCCTTTTTGGCCCATTTTTTGAGATAAAAATAATTAAATTTAGCCACATCTAGTCCTAGGCACTTTCTAGGTGACCACTTGTAGTAGCACTTTTGTAAAAATGTTACAACCCACCTAGGACGATCACCATTTAATGCTAATTAATGCTGAGGATCCTTGCAAGCAGACCCACTCAAGGAATTTGACCCCAAATTTTCCTTTAAAAATAATAATAAATAATAAATAATAAATAAAAGCCCTATTCATGACTACTTTTTCAACAATTAGAAAAAAAAAATCCCTGAAATGTAAAATAGGAGAGGAAGGAAGGCAAAAAACAAAGAAAAAAAAAAAGAAAAAAAAAGAAGAAGATATAATTTTAATTGGAAAATAAAATCTATATATGGACAAAATATGGTGGGTTAGTAGTACTCTAGTTTCTTACCTGCAAATTTGGCAGGCATTTCAACACTAGTACCTAACCATAATGTTGAACCAAAGGTCAGGTCAGGTCAGGTCAAGTCAGGTCAGGTTAGGTCAGCTCAAGTCAGGTCTGATCAGGTCACGTCAGGTCTGGTCAGGTCAGGAGTTGGGAGTGGGGGATCATGGGTAGGGGGATGGATGGATGGAGGAAAGTAGGACAGAATCTGAAACAAAACATGAAAAGTAGATGACCTAACTCCTGAACCTTAAGTCAGATTGTTCCCCAAACACACCCATCCCTCCTCCTTAGGTAACAAGTTGTGATAGGGTTTAGGGTTAGGGTTTAGGGTTTAGAGTCTAGGTTTTAGGGTTTAGAGTCTAGGGTTTAGGGTTTTATAGTTTAGGGTTTAGGGTTTTATAGTTTAGGTTTAGGGTTTAGGGTTTAGGGTTTAGGGTTTTTTTATACTCTCAATTCTGACAACCTAACAAAGTCTCCCACAACAAGAAGAAGTTTGCCCAACCTCTCTCTCTCTCTCTCTCCAGGTGCTCAAACACTCTACACCCCCATCTCAAGGAATTCGGATACGAATTAGGTGAAGTCATTGACCTTCTTCCGACACCAACAATTTGGTCGGTTTAAAAAAAATAAAAAATAAATATTTATTTTTATAATTTATTTTTTAATCATTTGGTTTAAGGTTTCATGTCATAAATTATTTAAATTGGGTTTCCTATGGTTTGACATCCATTTTTTAAAAAAATTAATAAAAAATTGGTTTTGAGTTTTTCTTTCTCAATTGGCACAAGTAAAGCAAAGTACGTGAATAATTAATAATAATCATAATCATCATCATCATCATCATAAGGGAGCTTATATACTATGCCTATGCCACGTTTGGGTTTCATCCAAAGGAATATATACTAATAAAGCTCGTGCATGAAGGTTTCATCCAAAGGAATATATATACTAGTAAAGCTCATGCATAAGGGTTTCATCCAAAGGAATATAAAATACTAGTAAAGCTCGTGCATAAGGGTTTCATCCAAAGGAATGTGTACTAGTAAATCTTGTGCATAAGTTAGGTCATTTATTGCTTCATCCAGGGAAGTGTATCTAAACCCTAAACCCTAAAACCCTAGACCTTTATAGCCTTCAACATGACAAATTGTGCTTTTGCTAGTGTTGTTGTTGTTCTTTAGGTTTTAGGGTTTAAACCCTAAACCCTAAACCCTAAACCCTTCTTTAGCCATGTTTTGGTTGAGTTCACAACTTTTTTTCTTTTTTTTTTTTTGAGGGGTAAAGGGAGAAAATTATTTTTAATTTATTTTACAAAATAAATTATAACAACCCTAACTCCTCCTCCTTCTTCTTCTTCGATCTTGTTCTTCTTTTTGTTTCCGAGTTAATAATTTCAAGGCCCACCACAATGCTGGGCGGTCGGTCGGTCGGTCGGTCGTATCACAATAAATTACGGCGGCAAACAACATGGTCTACGGAATTTTTGGTGACTGCCCATGGATTTTATCGGGCCATACTGCACCCCCCACCACGTTACGAGCGCAAGGCTTTAGATTATGTGTGTTCAGAGACGGTCGGTCATAACAACTCGTAACCTACTTACCGTCCGTCCATCCCACAATGAACCCCTTGCTTGCGTTCTTTGTATATTAATTAATAATCTCGAACCGTTGGCCAAACTTCAAAACGCAACAAAATACATTCAATTTTTCTTCACATTTGTTTCAGTACACACAAATAAGTCGGTTCTTATCTCAACTCCAATGCAACAACAAACAACTCAAGCATTTTTTAAATAATTAAATTTGAAGATTCCATTTTTTTTTCAAA